>Ga0247727_10000198_pt1 | contig 140188 bp, 80 predicted proteins | sample WisWelCaveWW1625_FD_202498 | JGI IMG/M metagenome (GOLD analysis project Ga0247727, IMG submission 202498) | Biofilm microbial communities from Wishing Well Cave, Virginia, United States - WW16-25 | ecosystem: Environmental > Aquatic > Deep subsurface > Groundwater > Cave microbial mat... | reverse complement strand
ATTTTAGTTAAATCATTTTGACAAGAAGTAGAGAGCTTGATATTGTAAGTAACATTCATAATTACTATAATACAATAAATGTTAGAGGAATACCTTTATTTTTTTTATAAATATGCTCTTGACAGAAATGATTGAATATTGTATGTTATTGAGAAAGGAGCGGCAATTCCTCTCCTGCCTAAAGGCAGGAGTCTCCTTGCCGCATTACAAGGAAGCCGAACTTTCAGACTCATTTTTCCTAATGGATTCTTTCCCATTTTCAATTTCTTAAGTTTCTTGAGTTTCTTGAGTTTCTTGAGTTTCTTGAGTTTCTTGAGTTTCTTGAGTTTCTTGAGTTTCTTGAGTTTCTTGAGTTTCTTGAGTTTCTTTGCTCGAAAGTCGGCTTATTACATCCCTTAATTTGGCGGCGTTTATAAAATCTTCTTTTTTAATGGATTTATCCAATTTATTTTTATAGCTCTCTATCATCCCTAAAATATTTTTTTTATCTTTTTTACTGTCTTCTTCAAAATTTGGGGATCCATATATTTCATTATAATTTTCAAGAAACAATATTACATTAGCGAAAAACGAGGTATAACAAGAATCACAAGAAGGAATGCCAGTAGCAAGGAAAACTTCCACGGGCATTTTGCACTTAAGACATTTTTTGTTTGCATTGTCTCTGGAAAATTCGACAATATCCTTATGCGAATGACCACAAGAAACCAAATAATCAGTTTTGGCTTCTATCTCTTTCATCTTTTTTACAAATGGATTTTCGAAATCGGAAGCATGATCATCACAAAGCGCTACTTGGATAAAATGCCCATTCCTAATTTTAGAAACTACAAATTCGTGTTTTTTATTGCAAAAAGAACATGTCATTGTTCGTTTTCTGCTTTTCTAATTCTTATCGAATCTGATTTTTTTTCTGTAGAAAGTCCAGAAACCGGAAATTCTCCATGATCTTTGTAAAATTCCCCAATTGCTTTCTTATTAAGAGAATATTTCACGTTTATAAACTGATCATTGCCAGATGCACGAAGAGCTTCGGCAAAAGCGGCTTCATCTTCTGGATAAATGATTTTATCCGTCCCATCAACCCTGGTTACGGTTCCAAGATCTGGGAAATTAACATTTTTTTGATCTGCATTTTTTAAAAACTGAAGCAATCCATCTCTTAAATATGACTGGGATTTTTCCAATTGTTCTATTTTTTTATCTATTGGGTAAATATATTTTGATATCAAAGCTGATTTATATTCGTCCTTCAAAAAATTCACTTCTTTTTCATAATGCAAAATAGCCAAAAGCCATTTTCTTGCTGACAATCTGTCGTCTGGAAGAATTCTAGAATTTTCTTCGGAATCCATCAAAGAATGGATTTGATTGAAGAAATCATCCAACTCGATTTCTTCAGCTTTCTCTAAATCAATTGTTGCTACATTAGACATAATCCTCTCCTTAATATCTTGATTAATTGTTGTTTGCTGCTGTTTTGTAGTTTTATCTCTTTTCGCAAAGTATATTTAATCCAGTTCTTTCTTGTCCATCTATTTCTGTTATGAAATAAGATGCTTTCACAATCAATTCTATATCCATTGGAGTCAAATATCCAGAAGCAATTGCAACAGCCCTCATCGATCTTCCAATTGCCCCATCTCCAATTCCTTTAACATAAACATAACCGTGTTCTTTGATTGTCGCCGTTATAGCTCCTGCGAGCTTTTTAACATCGGTTTTTGATCCAACTCTTAGGATTGCTTCCATTTTTCCTTTGTCATTTTTAGTTGGACCTTTTTTCATTTCGTTCTCTGTAGATTGTGCTGTAGTCATGTTTCAAATCTCCTAAATTTTTATTTGACGGCATAAGATTTTGCTATGAAATCAAACAAAGCTTCGCTTAATCCCTGTTTAACTTCGTTTTTGTAATCTTCATCAAGCTCTTTGTCGTCAATATTATCATACGAAGATTTATTAAAAACAATATCTTTTATTATTTCCAACTTTCTTTGTGAGCTCAAATCATTATGGAAAAATTTTCTAAATCTAAAAAGATTTGGAGCGATTATGGTGGAAACTATATTCTTTGACATATCCATAAGCTCCAATTCATTGTTGGAGGAATATCCCACTCTACATTTTTCAGCGCACAAGTCGCCATATTCAACATCTTTTTCACTATCATTACTAACTAATTCGTTCATTGACAGCACATAATTCTTGATTATGCTTTCTGGAAAAATTTCAAGATATATTCCAACATATTCGTTATTAATTATTGTTTTTTTTGATTGTTCCTCCATTGAATTAAAATGTTTTTTACCTAAAAATAACGCTTTCTTTGCGAGACTTTTACGATCAGAGCAATTGAATAATTCTCCAGAATTTTTCATTATAAACAACCCCATTTTCTCATAAAATTTTCTTTGAATAACTTTGTGCCCTTGAGAAAGCAAATGTTTGACATTAATGCTTCCTACATTTTTTTTACAAACCTCGCATCTAACCGTAGGAGATCTTTTTATGTATTTTTTTGCTTTTCTAATATCGGTAGATTTGTTTTTTATAGAAATCCAAAAATACGAAGAAAACCAGTTATCGCTTTTCTTGTGAAAACGTTTATCTCTGGCAAACTTTCCAACTATTTTCGGAAAAAAACCAGACAAAGCCGCATAAACATCATAAGAATCTTCTCCAGAGCCAAACTTGGCTGATTCTGCAATAATTCTGTCTTGATATCTCGCATATAACTCATCAAAATAATGAGAACTAAGTTCCAAATTATTAGGATGAACAAGAATCATACTTGATTTGCATCCTGATTTTTTAAATATATTACAACACTTTAATTCATGAATATATTTTTCTTTCGGAATTATCAAAGATTGCTTATATCCTATTTCATGGCCACAATTTTGACATCTCCACAAACAAGCACAACGAAAAAGATCTATGTCTTGCTGTGCCAAAGCTACCAATTCTTCATCGGAGATATTGTTAAGTTCATTATTAAAGGGAACTCTCATTACTTCTAAAGCGTCGTTTCTAAAAAGATTTTTTTTACCTACTTTCTTAATAACATTATTCGACATTAATTCAACCTTTTAATTTTGACCAGCATTTTTCTTTATATTCGCAATACAAACATGGTTTCTGGTCTTTTGAATATAGTTTGGGTATTGCTGGAAGTTTTTTAGCTTTCAAAACCTCCCAAAGCTTTTTTGCATTGTTCTTTATCTCTGCAATATGATTTTCATCCTGACGAACAACGAACTCTTTTATTCCGTGAGTATTTTTCTCTTCATAAAAAATAATACCTTGCTGAATACCAAGAATCCACATATATATTCTTATTTGAACAATATAAACTGGATCTGGATTCTTGAGAAATGAAAATTTCTCACTTTTTACTGTCTTAAAATCAATAACATATCTTTCGTCATCATCGTTTTTAACAAGTTCTACTATTCCATCACAATGCCCCTCAAAACAATATTCTTCGTTTTTTACTATCATCTCACGATATTCAAAAAGATTATTTCCTGTCAAATTTTTTCCAGGAAAATCTTCAGTCAACAATTTCGCACAAGAACAATTGTAAGGACAGAATATCCCCCATTTATTTTCTTCTCCGTGGATTTTCCCACAACGCCTACATTTCCAATATCCTCTTAAAATGCCCATTTGTGTAAAATCGGTTTGCATCCTGTGATGGTGTGCATGTCCTGTGCTAAAAATTCGTCTGGCTTTTGGGGATATCTCTTCATCTTTGGGGAAAAGATAATATTGAAAAGCAGTTTTACGAAAACATTGTCCAAAAGAAGATGGATGAAAATGATCATGTTTTCTATTTTTATCATTTTCAAAACCGTATCTGATGAGAAAATTCTCATATTTTTCTGTCAAAACTGATGATAAATAAATCCTGTCTTCAGTCAACATTGATCAGATCCTCTATCTTTTTAGATTTTCTTTTTTCTCTTTTGTTATCTGAAGCTTTTTTTATAAAAGAAATCATTCCAGATGTTCCGTATTTTTCAAGAAACTCGTCAGGATCATATTCTTTCTGATCTATTCTTAAACAAACATTTAAATGTTCATATCCCGAAGATTCATAATCTTTTAAAAAATCCATAACTCTACTGGCCGCACAAATACCGGCTAAATCGCCATCAAAAATGGTAATAAATCTATTGGTAAATCTTGCCAGTTTGATTATTCCCTCTTCGGCCAAAACACCGCCCAAAACACCAACGGTATTTGTAAATCCATGTTTCCACATTGACAAAACATCAAATTGACCTTCAACTATAATAATGCTATTTGTTTTTAATATGTTTTTCCAAGCCACATTTAAGCCGTAAAGAAAAAAAGATTTTTGAAATGTATCATGAAACCAATCTTTTGAATCTATTTTTCTTCCACTAAAGGCGATTGTGTTGCCAAGTTCATCAATAATTGGACAAACAATCCTGCCGGAAAGGTAGGAAAATTTTTCAGACAACTTCACATTTTCTGGACAATATCCCAACATGAATTTTTCAAGAAGATCATCAGAAACATTTCTACTTTTAAAGTACTGACGACCTTTCTCGCCATCGGGGCCTATTAAAATTTCGTGAAATTTTCTAGATAATTTATTGTACTTTTCCTGCTGTTCTTCATCAAAAAAAAGTCCCATAAATATTTAGTATCCTTCGGTTTCAGTAGCAAGTTCTCCAGCAAATTCTTCTTCGACTTCTTCGTTTTGATCAGTTCTTATTAGATTTATATTATTTTTACTTTTTAAAACATCCTCAACTTTATTTCTTATTTTTTCAAAAGTATCCGGATTTTCTTTCAAAAACTGTTTTGAGTTTTCCCTTCCCTGACCAATTCTTTGACTATCAAAAGAGAACCATGCTCCGCTTTTTTCAATAATGTTTTCATTTACACCGACATCTATGATTTCGCCAAGATAATTTATACCTTCTCCATAAAGAACATCAAATTCCGCCTGTTTAAACGGGATCGAACACTTGTTCTTTATAACTTTAACTCGAACTTTGCTTCCTATCTTTCTATCGCCTTCTTTGATATCTGTTATTCTTCTTATATCAAATCTCATAGAACTATAAAACTTAAGAGCTTTGCCGCCCGGTGTCGTTTCATTTGAGCCAAAAAGGACTCCTATTTTTTCTCTTATTTGATTTATAAAGAAAATGCAAGTTTTTGATTTAGAAGCAACTCCTGTTAATTTCCTCATTGCCTGTCCCATAAGTCTCGCCTGAAGACCCATGTGAGAATCGCCCATGTCTCCTTCTACTTCTTTTCTCGGAACAAGAGCAGCAACCGAATCAATAACAATAACATCAAAAGCTCCGCTTTGAGCAAGTTTTTCAACAATATCTAATCCCTGCTCCGCATTATCGGGTTGCGAGATTATCAAATCTTTAATATTGACTCCAAGTTTCATAGCATAGGCTGGGTCAAAGGCATTTTCCGCATCAATATAAGCTGCTGAACCTCCGTTTTTTTGTGCATTTGCCACTATATGCAATGCCAAAGTAGATTTTCCTGCCGATTCCGGACCAAAAATCTCCACAATTCTTCCACGAGGAACTCCACCAATTCCAGTGGCAATATCCAGTCCAAGAGAGCCCGTTGAGATGGCCTGAATATTCTGAACCTCTCCTTCCCCAAGACTCATTACTGAGCCAGCACCATAATTCTTAATGATAAGATCTATGGCTTTTTTCTTAGCTTCTTCTTTTATACTTTGTTCATGATTTTTTTTCTTAGCCATGATGTCGCATCCCTTTTGACATATTCAAAAATTACAAAAATTAGGCAATAAGGAGGGACTGGACTTCCAATCCCTCCTTATTATTTGAAAAAAACGGAATTGTTAAAAAACTTCGTCTCTTAATTGACGAGCAACTGTGGCTTCTGTATCTTCATCAACGGAAGGAAGATCATCCAAAGAGCCTATGGTGATCTTTGGAGCCCCTTCTTTGTAGTCGGAAACATTTTCAGCGGAAGCTGAAGAAACTCCACTGTTGCCAGTAAGGAATTTCTCAAGTCTTTCTTTAGCTTTTGCAAGGTCATAATATTCTTCAAGAATAACTTTACCTCTTTCGCCTAAAGGAAGATTTTCATACTGCTTGTCATGCGGATCTCTGCGGAGGAATTCCTTTTCAGTCTCACTCCAAGGGGCTGAGTCAAGAGGTTGAATATCATAGCTAATATTATAACGATTGGGACCTGTTGAAGTGACTTCAATTAACCAATTTGGACCCTGTGCTCCGCCCGGATTGATGGACTTTCCTTCGGTGTCTTTGCGATATTTGGCATAGTTTCTAAATGGCTTAATAACACTTAAACCCTTCTCTAGAATTTTAATTCTAGTGATACCCGCCTCGGTGTCGGCTCGATCAAAGACGCAGATAGCATAATAGTCTTTGACTTCAACACCAAGAGATTTGACTCTATCAATATATTCTTTGGGAATTAGATATTTTAACGTTTCTGACTTTGTTTTGTCTTTTCCGCCCGAATTTTGTGGATTCGGGAAAAAAGCGAGATCAAGAGGAAGGGGTTTCCCAACTAATCTGATCCGGTGGACTCCCTGGGGGAGTTTGAGAAACAAATCCGAATTTTTCGGACCTGTGTTTTTGTTTTGAGAGTTTTTTCTAACATCTGTTGGATCGGGAATTTCATCCCAACCAATTGTTCTTGGGGCAACTTCGTTGCCTTTTGTGTCCGTAGACATATTATTTCTCCTTTTTACATATCCCCTTTGGGGATTTAAATATTAGGCTTATTTACTGCCTATTTTACAACTATTCCCGTCTCTTAAAGAGACTCAGATTATTCTAAAACAATTATACCGAAAAATCATAGCCTTAAAGCACATGGCTTTATTTTTTATAGTCTATTTCTCTTAACCTCCTCTTTAAAATATATTTAATCACCGACATCTTCCGATATAAGAAACTTACAAAAATCTAAAATCACTTCTAGACCTTATGTTCTTTTCAGATTTCACTGAAGAGCACCTCATAAAATCATCTTGCGATTTTACAATGAACCTCTCTTCTCCATCCGCTTTAATTCCCGTATATCTTACGGTATCTTTTTTCTTAATTAACTGATTTATTCCTTTATAATTAGCTAAATTAATAGCTGCGTTCAAGTCTCTATCAGTTGTTGTTTCATCTTTATGAAAAATGATTCTGTCTCCTAACGTTAAATCATTATTTATCTCACCTGTCTTATGATCCATTTTAGAATTGGAATAATAGTTCCGTCTTTTGTTTCGAATTCTGTTTTAGTAAGTTTAACAATCATTTTCGGACCCCCAATTGATATTATTCTTCATTTATTTATTTCTCACTTTATTTTCGGAATACATTTTTATTTGTAATATTTTTTAATTTTTTGTAAATTTTCAATCACCAACATCTTCCCACTCAACTGTTTTCAATTGTTGGGGTTGGTTACTTTCTTCTATTCCATGCTTTTCTTGAGAATCCCTTTTTTTAATTAAGGACGTTTTTGTATCAATAAAAGCCATATCGGCAGTTTTAGCCCCATGAACAATATACGATTGTGCAACCGTTTTTATTTTACTAACAACCGTATTATGTTGTTGGGTTAAATTATATACTACCTGTTTTGCAGCTTCAATCAAAACTTCTCTTTGCACTCGGCATTCTAAAAATGGATAAAGAATATCTGCGGATTCTCCCTCTCTTCGATCCAAAGAATTCGCATCACTATATTTCCCAACCCATATTTTATAGAGATTATCATAGTGCTCTTTAATAAACAAATGTTCTTCGTTCGCTTGAATGTAAATGGCGACTGTTCTGTCTCTATGGGCTTGAATTCTGTCAAGAATAGGAATAAAAGCTTCTATATTTTCAAATCTTTCCTCTGAAAAAATAAAAGTCATTTTAGAAAGTTCTTCTTTGGTTTTTTCATAATCCAAAAAATTTGAATTATCAACACAATTCTTAAAAGCAATAAACTTTACTTTAAAGTCTTTTGCTTCCTCTTTATCAAGAAGTTCTTGAGACGATAGAACTGTTTCTACTCTTTTTGTCATATGCTAAACAATTTGTTTATTTTTTTCTAATACTTTTTAATTACCGACAAAATATTTATCGGTAAAATTTTTATTTGGGAAAACAGCCAAATAATAACCAAGATCATATATGCTGGACAATGGCTGCTTCACTATCCAATCCCCCACGTTGGCAAAAATGTTCCCCGTAGACTTTACTATTTGATATCCAATTTTTTCCTTGTCATTAACAATCAAATAGCCACATTTGTTGCGCTTTAAAAATTCTTTTATTTCATAATCACTATGATATCCAACCCGGACAGCCTCGACAAGTTCTTCTTTTTTCTTATAAAGAGCCATAATTATACCTCCAAATTTTCACTGCTCAATGGCATCCATTTCTACCTCTTCAAAATTGGCTATTTTTGCAATAATTTCATTAGTATTTTCTTCCTCGGAAACGAGAGAAGACAAATCTCCAAGTTCTGATTCTAAATATTTTTGATGATCAATTCCCAACCCCAAACCAAGAACTACTTCATTTTTGGGATCTTTTGCCATCTCCATCAAGTTTATCATTGATCTTCCAATTTCAATCTCGGTAAGATCTCTTGCTTTTTTTGAAATTGTAGCTATTTTTTTGTCAAATTCCTCTTGATTTTCAAAAGTAATATAACATGTTATAAAAGTTCCCTGAGTAATGTTGTCATATTGAGAACTGATTGCCTTAAGCGATACTTTTCTATTATACGACGAAGTAATCTTTGCAATATTAGTTTTTTGGGCAACTTTTGATTTTTCTATTTGCTGGGAAAGCTGATTGCCATAATCCTGTGTTATTTTTTTTGCCATAACTTATCATCCTTTTAAAAAAGGTCTATTGCCTTTGGAGTTTTTGTTGTGATAGAAACATTTTTAAGAACTCTCTTTTTAATTATTTGAACATTTCTAAACTCTTTTGAAACCTCTTCTTTGCTTCCAAAGTTTCTAAAAACATCCAATTCGATTAACATATTTATGGTTGACTCGCCCATGGACGCATGTTTCATCGCAAAATCATATACAGAAGCATACGGTTGTTTTTCTACAAGAGCAACAGAAACTTTGTCACCCAACCCTTTTATTGACGAAAACGGTGCGACAATCGAAAGATTCCCAGATGGGAAATAAGTATCTTTGCTAAGATTTATTTCCGGAGACAATATTTTTAGATCTTTATATTCTTCTTTAAACGATTTTATAAGATAATTGAGTTTTACATCATTTGAAACCGAAGATGATAAAACAGCAGATATAAATTCATTTATAAAATATGTTTTAAGAAAACTTGTTTGATAAGATATTAAAGCGTAAGCTGCTGAATGTGATCGGTTAAAGCTATACGACCCAAAGTTTACCGCAATACCCCAAGAGGCATCAATAATATTTTGTTGAATGTTGTTTTTTTTACAGCCCTCTCGATATTTTGGCTCTATTTCATCAAGCAATTCTTTTTTTTTCTTAGCACAAGCTTTTCTTAATTTATCAGCTTGAGCAAAAGTAAACCCGGCCAAAATCATGGACATTTTAATCAACTGTTCTTGGTAGATAAGTAAAGAATATGTCACGCCAAGTATGTTTTTAAGCTTTGGATGCAGATATTCGATAGAGTCTGGATGCTTTTTCTTATTTACATATTCATAATGAACTCTTGATTTCAAAGGACCCGGACGACCAATGGCATTTGCGACAACAATATCTTCAAAATTATCACAACCAATAATTTCCATCAATCCTTTTCTATATTTCATTCGTGGAGTTCCATCCGGATTGAATAAAAACTCTCCAGTATCCCAATTTTTTTCACGGAGATATCCGCTTCTGAAGACTGGGCCAGAAAGTTGAAATATTCCCTCTAGTTTTAGATCTTTTATAGTTTTAAATACATTTGGATCGTTTGTTTCCAAATTATCAATACAAACTTTCTTATCTTCGTATGGAAATGTCGAATAATGATTATCATCTACCAAAGTAAGATCTGTTTTCCCTTTATAATTTGATTTTCTTGACATTTTTTTTATTAAGGACATTTGTCTTAAGTTTTCAAGTTGTAAAAAATCGAATTTAAGCAATCCAAGTTCTTCAACTTCTTCCATATCGTATTGAGTTGATGGCAAACGAACAAGAGAGATATGTTCTTCTCCAGCTAAACTTTCAAGACTATCAACATCAAAATCCTTTATCATTTTTGTATAATGCAAAGGAACATCTTGAATCAAAGGATCTCTTGAAATAACAACACCAGCGGCATGAGTCCCATAAGATTTTATTTTGCCTTCCAGTTTTTTTGCATGTCTAAATACTTCTGGATATTTTGCAATCTCAGGTTTTAAAAGTTTCATAACATCGGCCATATTAGAATTGGCGGGTTCAAAATTCTCATCTTCCCCCATCCACTGGGCTATGGAAATATTTACAGCGGTATTGGGAATTAATTTTGATATTCTTTTGGCTTCTTTGTCGTTTTCTTGAGAAAATCTTCTTTCGCCCTCTCTTTGGGTTCTTGTCACATCCAAAGCTTTTGCCGCCATTTGAATAGCGGCTTTTGGTTTGTAGCCAATCGATGTTCCGATAAGAGACACATGTTCTTTCCCGTACTTATCACAGAGATAATTTAAAATGGAATCTCTGTGCTCAAAATCAACATCAATATCAGGTGGGCTTTGTCTAGAAGATTCCTTGTCTAGTTCATAATCAAATTGAATCCAATGATTCAAATCTGGTTTTTTTTCTGTAATTCCAAGCAAATAAAATATAATTGAATTCGGTTTGTTTAATTTTCCTCTTCCAATTTTATCTCTGATTTTGAAAAAAACAAGAGCATCTTTTATTAATGAAGAACGTTTTTTAAAGTATCTAAATTCTTCATTCACCCTGTCTTTTTCTTCTTGAGATAGTTTGGGAAAATTCTTAGATTCGTTTTTCAATGTATCAATAAGAATTTGTGGATCGTATTCGTTTATGTCTTTTATCACGCAGATACCTTAAAATTTTTTGTATTTTATTATCGGATTTGCTTTAAAAATATTTTTATTATGTTTTTTTTAAGATACAACAGTCCACAGTTTTGATATCGGAAGCCCAGCGACGTAAATCTTGCTGAACTTCATCGCTCGTCAAGGGCAATGTTGATCCGTCGTATTTTCTCAAACCGGGATAAACATTATCAAACCAATCAGCCAGAATTTCTAGTTTCTTTGGATCTGGCAAAATAGATTCGCCTTTAATTGTTGCCTTCATAAATTTACTCCTTGTTGAAGTCGACAATATATACTTTTGCTTTTGGTATATGCAATGCCAACTTTTTAATAAAACCATAATAATGGTCCCAATTACCACCGGCAATGGCACAGCCTATCTTTTTAGGAAAAGCTATAGATTCTAATTTATCCCTCATATTATAAATTTGAGCCAAACATTGCTTCATCCATTCTTCTCTTTTTGTAACAGAATCTGTTTCATATTGAGGCAAGCCTGGATAATACTGTGCATATAAATTAATAACATATCTTTTGAATTTGCTTCCATCTCCCATAATTTCTATAGTTCCTGGTTTTGAACGGGTTCTAGCATTTTCTGGATCCCGCTTCCTATATGTATTAGCATAAGGAAATTTATCAAAGATAAATTTCGCCAATCCGGCAGACTTTCCAGTTGACACACAATTACATTGATGACAAATATATTTTACATCATCTAATTCTGTAATATCGCCTTTTATTTCAATTAACATCAAAACACTCCTTCTTTATCCAATGTTCCAAGAGACAAAAATTGCCATCTGTCATCGGATAACTCGTGAAAATCATCATATGTGTCTATATAGTTTAGATAATTAATTAACTCGTTAAGAGATTTAAACATAAATCTTAATGGAATAATACCGAATAGCCACGCAGGGATATATCTCAAACCATGAGGACAATAAATTAAGACGGGTTTTTTTTGTCTATCGGCCTCTATGATTTCATGAATAGTTCCTGTTGTTTTAACATCTTTAGGCAAAATAGCAATTGTAAAATCAGAAAGATCCACACAACGCAAATCTTTTCTTACTATAATCTTCATTTGTCTAACAAGTTCTTCGTAATTTTCTTCTTCAAACAATTTCTTCCTATCAATTATTTCAGTTATTCCCCTGAATGATATTTTTTTAGGATCAAAAACTTTAACATTTTTGCTTTTAAGGAACACAATTATGTTTTCTTTATAGGAAGTTATTTTCGGAGCATCATCTCCAGCAAACTCTATGGGAAAAGACATATAACATCTTGAATCTTTTAAATTGTTTATAATTTCTGTCATATTCAGACTCCGTTGACGCATAAATTATCTTCTTTACAACTTTTTAAGTTTGAAGAATCCTCTATTAGTTGGATATTTTTATTTATGTCATCACTTAATCCGCTTGATATCTCTTCAAAAAAATCAGACAATCTGGCTCTATAATTCGCTTCCGCAAAAAGAAAACGATCCATGCTTAAATCATACTTTATAGGGTCTATGTTTGTCACGCCCAAACTGTAAAGAACGAGACTTCCGGCACCCGAACCTCTCGCACAACCAATTCTCAAACAGCAAGTCGAGTCGACTGGAGAAGGCATCTTCCTTGCTGCGGAAATATAATTTTCAACAATTAAAAAGTATGTGCTAAAACCTGTAAATTTAATTGTTTCTAATTCTTTTTCCAATCTTTCTCTATAGTTGGATTTGTCCCATAAATTTCTTTTCTTTAATCCTTCGCAAGCCAAGTAAGAAAGATAGGCTTCAGAAACCGGAGTTAGTTCATTAAGAGTATTTTTATACAAATTAAATGCTTCATTATCTGTGGGAATTTCAAATACTGGTAATTTGGCTTGTCCAAGTTTTATTTCAGCTTCGCATTTTGCTAGAATCTCAATAGAAGTGTGTAAAAAGCTTGCTCTAGAACTCCCTAATGTTTTTAACATTTCATCGTATGTTTTCATGTACATATGGTGAATCAAATAATCGTTTTTTTCAAGAGGCCCATTCCTTGAAATAGCTATTTTTATTCTTTGAGATTCGCCGTCTGATTTTTCTGTATAATGGGTATCGTTGCTGGCCACTATTTTTATTCCTAATGCTTTAGCTATCTCTACTCCGTGTTTTAAAATAAGTTTTTGTGGCTCGTAACCCGTCCACATAACTTCGATATAATAATCATCTCCCCAAATGTATTTGCAAAATTTGGCTAACGTTTTTGCTTCATCAATTTTTTCAGAAACAATAAGAGATGCGAATTTTCCAACAATACATCCTGAAAAAACAATAAGTCCTTCGGCATGATTTTTAAGAATTTCCCAATTAATTCTTGGAAATCCACGATAAACATTTTCAGAAGATATTGTAGCGAGTTTATATAAGTTTTTTAATCCAATATTATTTTTAGCTAAAACAGTTAAATGGTGCCTTTTCCCCTTATGGTCTTCCAAATCATCTTGAATATAAAACTCTATACCAGGAACGCCTTTTATTCCGTGTTTTTTACATGATTTACTTAATTTTATTAATCCTCCAAGTTTTCCATGATCAGTCAATGCAATTCCAGGCATACCGAGCTCTTTAGCTTTGGCAACCATGCTAGGAACCGTTTGAAAGCCGTCATAAAGAGAATAATCCGAATGACAATGAAGATGAACAAAATCAGACATTAGAATTCCTAGTTTTTTATTATTTCAACCAACTTTTCTTTTCCCGACAATAACTTTGTCTACAATTCCAAATTTTTTGGCTTCCATCGCACTCATCCACTTATCCAAATTATCTTTCATAAATGTGGCTTTGATCTCTTTCTGAGATTTGCCTGTATTTCTTGAAAATATTCTGCTTATGGTTTTTGTTTGTCTTTTGAACATTTCTTTATAATATGGAATGTCTGAATATTTTAAAGCCGAAACATCTCCATAAATTTCATGAAACATAAATTCTGCATTTTTGCCAGCATATCGTTTTCCAGGGGTTCCGTTTGAAGCAATAAGGCAAGCTGCGCTTGCTGCTCTTCCAAGAGTATATGTCACAATATCACAAGGAGAACTATTCATAACGTCAATTAAAGCCAAACAATCGTGAACAACGCCCCCGTCGCTGTTAATATAGATTGTGATATCTAATTTTGGTGTTTTTTTCTCAAGAGCATGAATTTGCCTTATCAATGAGAATATGTTTATTTCATCAATATCACCAACCAAGTAAACTGCCCTAGTCTCTGCCGAAGAAAATGTGTTTATAAAATCAAAAAAAGTAGACTCGTCTATTTCGATTTCTTTTTCATTTCCTTGATCATTCCCTTGATCATTTTTTTGAATTTTTTTTTGTGTGTTTTTAAATCTTTTCATTTTTTCACGGAGATTTCCATTTCTTCAAATTCCTTGCCGTGTTTATTGAATATATCCTTTCTAACACAAACGGTCAAACTGTTCATCATTCCCAAACAAAGAAGATCGCCGAAAGGTATTTCTGTCGAAAAAAAATTATTACCATGTCTTATAATCAAAGAGGACCATAAAAACAAATTGTTAACATCATATTTCTCCCCACATCCCATAATGTATTCTATTCCTGCAAAATTTGCAATGTTCATAAAAGATCTGTGACAACTAACCGGGGCTTTGTTAGTCGAAGTTTCGTTTATTATAGCAAAAATATCACAAAAACAAGATTGCGACAAAATCACATTTAAATATGACTTTTCAGAAAGACCAATTGCCTGAATAATAGCTCCTGGTTCTGAAATAGAATTATTTTTTCCATCGTAAATATTAACAAACTTTATAGGCAAATAATCTTCGCTAAAATTTGAAGATACTGAAACTAAATTTAACACACCATTTATATTTTCTATTTTGTTTACATCCATAACAAGTTCCTCACAACCTATATTTCCAGCATATTTATAATAGAATTTTCCGGATATGACTTAAACTGATTATCTTTTAAAATTATTGTTTTGTACGGCTTGTTAGTTGTCATGCAACGAAATTCTAGTTTTCTATTTTCAATTTCAAAAACACATAAATCGCCTTCCGAAATGTTCTCTTTATCTATTTTTTTGTTAAAAAAATTTCCGTTATAAAGTTGATTCCTGCAAACATCTTCCTCCATGGCTCTAATTGCTATATACTCTTTATTCGGAATAATAAGTTCTCCACTAAGATTTGAATAAATAGATGGACTATGTTCGATTTTTATTTTCTTATTAAAACCTTTGCCTGAAGAAGATAAAATAAAATCTGAATCATATAACCACTGATCTATGGTATCATAGTTGTCTTTGTGTTTGTAAAATTCTTTTTTTATTCCTTGAACAAAATCCAAATCCAAATCAGAAATTATAATACTGTGGGAAAAAGCATCAATTGCCGTCATCAAGTATCTTGAGTTGGTTTTTTTTTGCATTGCGCAACCTAAGCAGAAGATTCTCTCTTCTCCGCCTAGTTTATATTTTGTTTTTGAAGACGATTCAGGAACAAGATCCCAACCTTCCGGTTTTTTAAATTGTCTGGGTTGTTCTTTTATATGCTTCATTGAACATATATATTTTGTATAGTTTGATTTTGTTTCAACATATTCTTGAGGCTGTATGGTTACATCGGTAGTTACCGAAGGAGAAGAAGCAAATCGTAAAGTACGACTTTTTTTCGAGGAGGAGGGAATCTCACAATTAAAATTAGCTCTCATAAAATTATTAATTTCGCTTAATTCCAACCAATGGATATCGTATTGAAAAATATCCCCCAAGAAATGTAATTTTATTGGAACATTGGCGGGATAAAAAACATATCCCAACATTTCTTCAGAATGATATTTTGTTACCCTGCCTCTAAACACAGGAGAAGAATGATAGATTTCAGAAGATTTAGAAGGACTCAATTCCCCCATAAAATTTTCTATATTCTTTAAAAGAAAGGCGCAATATTCTCCGTTGTTGTGACCAATTAATCTTTTAACAAAACCACGAGAAGGATCTAGGGATATTGGAGAGATAATATCAATAGAAACACTGGAATCTACACCTTCGGTTTTAATGCGAGCCCGCATAAGTCCAGCCTCGGTTATATCTCAATCATATTGATCCTGCCATAAATCCATTCATTAAACATAGATTTGGCTGATTTTTCAAAAGCATCAACACTTTCCTTTATGCTGTTGAATGTTTTTTTCTCTTCTTTTGTTGAATTTAAATCGACTTCAAGTTTGTTTAATGCGTTAACTGTGTTGTCTTCTTGAAAAAAATCCAAACTTCTTACTGTTTTAATCAATTTCAATAATTTTTTCTTAATGCTTGGACTTACTTCTTTCTCTCCGTTTTCACCAATTGCTATGCGAACCTCATCCAAAATTCTCTTAGTGGATTCGCCAATAGCTCCTGCTGTAGCTTGTAGAAATTCGTCAATATGCTCGGATTTCTTTTTAAGAATTTCTTCTCGAACTCTTTCATTCATTTCAGCTTCGCTAGTCAATTGTTCTTGTTCCAGCCGCAGTTTTTCTTGTTCTAGTAAATCTTTTTGAATTACAGATGGTAAAGGAATATAGGTGAAAAAAACTTCATAATCAAATGTGAAAACAAAATGTTCTGGTGTAATCATTTCTCTTTTCAAATCTTCAACAAGACCTCTTTTTGTTTCTTCTATCTCTTCTTTATGTTTTGTTTTATCTTCGTAATTAGAAGATATAAAATTTTCATAATCATTAATAACTTCCTCGCCAAGAGGCAACCAATTCGTGGCAATCTCATTAGCCTTGTTGAAAAATTCGGCCCTAATTCCATCATTGTTATCTTTCCATTCCTTGAACGATGTGTGTGGAATAAATCTTCCCCATACAGTCTCAATCGAATGGTCTTCAAGGTTTTTTCTTGCACGATTTTCTATTGAGGCTATTTCCTTTAATACCCTTTTAGGTAAAAGTTTTTTGTTTCCCAGGGTCAGGTATTTTTCTTTATACTCGGAATATTCTGGTTTCGAATCATCAATACCAACCTCATCCGGTGAAACCTTTGAATTGGCTCTCCATCTTTTAATTTCCAAAGAGACAACAACACCCTTGTTCATAAGGGCAACAATCCACTCTTCAACATTTCTCTTTAATTTGTCTTTAGGAATGTTATTGGTTTTACTAACATCATCTATGACATTTTCAAGAGAAATTTCTCTTACTGTATCCTTTTCTGCTAAATTTTCATCATTATGCTCAATCGTTTTTGTTTCATTCTTCATGTTTTTGGACTCCTCATATGGCTGTATGTTCGCACAAAAATATGCGTAAGGTCAAGACAAAGATATCACGGCTTCGTTCAAAAGCGCAACAAATTTCGGCTCCAACAAATTTTGAGCCTGACTTTTGTTAAAAATACGAGAAGTCTCAGGCAAAAAAGCCACAGAATAACTTTTCCCAAACAAAGTCACGGACCTTTTTGACCAACACATAGAATTGTATTCTTCCTCAATCATATTGGGCAATAAAAAATCTTTTGTTTTTTCTCCAATAATTATTATACTTTTTATATCAATACAATTCAACACTTTTGATAAATAAGATTTTATACACATATTTACTTCTTCTGTCTTGGGATTTCTTTTTGATGAGCAACAAATGCATGTTGCAAACCAAAAAAGAGAGATATCTATTTTATTTTTGACAATTTTATCTTGTAAAATTTTACCTATCCCATAGTCGATTAATTTATCTTGTTTGTTTTCAAATTCATGAGGAGAATCCCAAAGTATTAAAATTTTTGCCGAATAGTTTCCATTTCCAAAAATTGGCTTCTTACAACCCAACCTCAAATCACAAAGATGACAATTTAAACATTCTTTTTTAAGACCAAATATCAAATCTTTTTTTCTCACACTTTTAAGGGCTTTGCTTATTATTTCTTCATATACCCCAATTGACTGATAATCTCTATTAAACAGAGACAAATCTATATTTCTTGTATAATGGGAAATTTCCTTAAAATCTCTATCGAGATCTATAGATTGTGAAATAAAATCTCTAATGTCTTCTGAAATTAGTAATGTTTTTGAAAAAAACGGAGGCTCATTTTTTTTATACTTGTCTGGAATATTTTTTATTTTTTCTATATCAAATCTGTCTGACTTTATATCATGTTTTTTTATAAGATATTCTATAGAGCTACGTAAGGTTAGTTGATCTTGCCCGTTTTCTCCATAATACATTGTAAAATCAATAACACTGCCACTTTTTTTACATCCAAAACAATAAAATGACTCAGGATCATTGTTTGTCCAGACAAAACATGATGGTGTTCCGTCTTTGTGATCTGGAAAAGGACAACAACATTTGAGCCTCCCTCTCCCCCCTGACACAAATTTTATTCCATGGCTCTCCATCTCTTTAACTAGAGAGACAGTTGATCTTATTTCATCAAAAATATTAAGATAAAAGACACTATTATCTTCTTTACTCATTAAAAATATCTTCCATCTCATTTGTTCTTATAATATCGTAATCGTCATCTGCGGCAAATGGATTCTTTTGTTTCTTTAACTCTTCTGCGCTTTTGTTCAGTATTGAATCTTCATTGTTTGGTCGAGAATCTATCGCTATGGCTTTTGAAAGATTTTCAGGAAGGTTCGCTTTAACTGGCTCGCCTGATATCGCATCAAGACCCGTATCATCAATTTCTTCTTCTCCAAAAACGAGATCTCCATCTTCAAGCGATGAATTTCCAATTTCTTCTGTTTCGATATCAATTATAGCACAATAATCCAATCTTGATGCTATTTCAAAAGTTCCTGTTTCTCCATCTCGTTGTTTCACTATTTTAAGCAACATTCTATGGCCACCGGAAGACGGAGGAGACATAAGCGCTAAAACATTATGAGCATCTGCGCCTATTTTATTTGAGTCTTCCAAGTTTTCTATATTGATATCTATTTCCCTTTTAGCTCCATTTCTTCTAATTGACGCCCTGTTCGCTTGGGCCACGGCGACCATTGCGATATCTTTTATATATCCATAGGCTATTATTTCTTTTGTCAAATCTCCCAATTCATCTTTTTTTTCTCTTTTGCCAGGAAGTTTAATTAAAGATAGTTGGTCTATAAAAATAATATCTGGCTTATATGTTGGTAGTTTTTTATCTTTAAGATTCATTAGTTCTTTAAATGAATATTTACTAGCCGGGGCAGAAATAATCCTATATTCTCCCGACCTTCCTTTGTCTCGTCTTTCTTCCAGCCGCTTACAAAAGTTTTCAAACTCATCATCTGGCAAAAGCGTTTTGTTTCCTCTTTGCAAGTAGCTATATGGAACCCAACAATCCAACGCATTATATTTTCTTGCCCATTGCTTAGTTGGCATTTCGAGGGACATGATTAAAACTTTTTTTCCAAAAAATTCAGCGGCATTTCTTGACACATTTAATACGAATGTAGATTTTCCTGTATTAATAACAGCCGCAACTATTGTCAAAAATCTCTTTTCAAAGCCAACAAATCTTTCATCTAAAGTTCTTATTCCTGTTGGAATTCCTCTGGCATTTTCATCGTTTCTTCTTTTCTTCAAATCCTCAATTTGAAGTTCTATATCTTTATAAACATCAAGAACCTCTATATCGTCCAGTTCCCCGTTGTTTATTCTTAATTTGTCTAATTCTCCGGTTATTTTATCTATATAATCCAGCGTTTTGAAACTATTTAAAAGACCGCTATGTTTTAAAATTATTTCTCTTGCTGATGTGTTTTTAACGACAGACACCAAATCATAAGCAATTCGGTCAAATTGCACAGGAGTAATTTCTCCATCCAAATTCAACGCTCTTTTAAAAGCTTTTATTGAGGAATGATGTTGTGCCTGGGTTATTTTTTTCTTATTTAGCTTATCGTTTATTAAAATATCAAACTCTTCTTTTGGAACGCATTTTCCAAATCTTTCAAAATAGTCAAACGCCATGGACGAAACTAATCTATTGCCCTCGTCGGAAAAAGAAGATACATCTATTCCCTTTTCCAAAATTGAAGATTCAAGAAGTTTTGGATCAGACAATATAAAATATATAATTTGATTTTCTAATTCAACTCTGTCCATGAATAGCTCTACAAAGAACGGATTGAAGCTCTTCCATACTTATTTTGTTTTCTTTTCCTTTGGAAATCTTTATCTTTCTAAGTTCCGAGATTAACAAATCTATATCGACCTTGTGTCCTGTGTGAAAATAATCTATACCATAATTTTGTTCATCAAAAGACGCTATGCTAAATATTTTATATATTTTGTTATCGGATAATAATCTATATACGGGATCTCCGCATGTCTTTCTAATGTCCTTAAAGTCTCCCACCGAGGTAATGATTGTTGGCAGAAGATTTAATCTTCTAAAAGTTAAAATATGATCTAAGTATTCTTTAAGCTTCTCGGAGGTGTTCCTTACATCAATATCGTCAATACACAAAGCCAACGGAGATGTATATTTCTCTGTAAAATTCTTTATATCGTCTTGAAGATATACATTTGATTCAACGATAAGTTGACTAAACGGCACAAACAAAACGTCTCCAAGTGTTTTGTTGATAATCTCTCTTAAAATTAATGTTGCAAGAACAGTTTTTCCTGAATCTTTTCCACCCATAAATACTATAGACTTTCCGGAAGAAATATTTTGATCTAAATTTTTAACATAATCTATAGCGAAATCTCTGGCTTTAGTTCTATTGAAAATTGTTTTTTCAGAAATTATCTTGTTTTGAGTTGAGAATTCTGGATCATAAAATTTATCTCCATCGGAAACCTTGACCCACCGATATGCCCAATATTCTTTAGGAATGTCGGAATTTTTTCTATAAAACTTTTTTTCGTCATTTTCCATTGCTTTACTCAAGGAAAATGTCTTTTGCATGCTTTCCATGTTTTATTCCAAACAAAAAGGTTAATAGATGAAGCCCTTCTATTCTAAACTAGAAAGACTCTTTCTTCTATGTTAAAATTATACGTCAATCAAACCAGCAGCGCCTGGGGATTCTCCAGACACACTATAATTTGAATTTAAAATGCCTTGACTATATTCTTTAAAATCAATTATTTCTTCAGGAGAGAAAATTGAAGCTCTAACCGCACGACCTTGTTGCCATTTTCGTATTTGAATGAGATTTTCTTTCATTGTACATGAAAGTGGGATAGTATTTTTAATGGCATCAAAAATATCGGCAGTTTTGATGTCACGTTTTCCATCGTTATATGCCCTTATAAAGCCGGTATTTACCGCCTCTCGAATTTCCGCTCCAGAAAACATTTTTGACATTTTAGCAAACTTGTCGATATCAATTCGTCTTTCTTTTACATAGCCTTTTTGACGACGTTTTTCAATATGGATATTAAAAATTTCTTTTCGTTCTTCTTCTGTCGGAAGATCAACAATGAAAATTTCATCAATACGACCTTTTCTAAATAGTTTGGGTGGTCTATTACTTACGTCATTCGCAGTGAATATATTAAAAACCAATCCCTCATGTTCGTTCATCCATGTTGAAATAGTTCCAATAACACGGGATGTTGTTCCGCCATCGCTAACCGCCGAGGATGCCGCACCGCTAAAAAGGTCATCGATTTCGTCCCACCATAAAATGCAGGGTGCAACTGAATCAGCAACTTTTAATGCGGCGGCGGCGTTGCGCTCCGACGACCCAACAAAACTGTCCATGATTTTTGCAGCATCAATTCTCAATCCCGGAAGACCCCATTCATTGATAACAGCTTTTGCAACGGTAGATTTTCCGGTTCCCCATGGACCGATTAACATCATTCCATTCGGCATATCACATCCAAACTCAAAAGCATTCTCGGAAAGAATTGGTTTTCTTTCATTGAGCCATTTTTTTAAATTCTCAACTCCACCGACATCATCTAATTTATCTCCCCTTGGTTCTATATATTCCACGAGACCACTCTTCTTAATTATTTGTTTTTTTGCTTTGATAATTATTTCTGGGACAAGAGTTTGTGTTTTAACAACCGAAGAGCAAGCGGCTGATTCAACTTCCGCCAAAGTTAATCCCTTAAAAGAATTGACCAATTCATCAATCGCATCTTCATCAAATTTCAACTCTGGAAGAGGAGGATTCCTATTTTTAAAAGCAAGATTAAAAGAAGGAATCAAACTGCCGCAAACACTATCCCTTAAAACCTCGCTATCTGGAATGGGCCACTCAAAAATATGAACAATATTTTCGAGTTCCATGGGAATTTTTTTTCCATCTCTAGACATACCAGCATTTTTTGGACAAAGTAAAATAATGTTTTTTCTCTTTCTTGAGGCAACCTCTTCCACAAAATTACGCAATCTTCTTTGAATATTTGAATTTTCTAAATAATGATGAAATTCACACAAAATATAACAAGAATCTCCGCTTTTTGGTTGCTCTGATATAATAACATCCAATATGGCTCCCGGATCTTTAGCTTGATCGTTATGAACCGTTGTCTCTGGATACCCGTTTATTATTTCTCTTGAATAGAGACCTTTAACAGAATCCCAAATATAAAGTTGTCTTTTATACTTATCTCCATGAGTCCCATCCTCACAAATTTTACCAATTATATTTATAATTGTTTTTTCCGACTCGTTGCTTTCCAGATAAATAACTGGCTTGACACTTCTTATTAAATCCGTAAGTTCTTGAGCGGCTGTTAAAAATTTACCTACAAGTTTTTTTTCATTTTGCGGAACAGATTGACTTTCTTTTTTTGCTGCCATTTCATTTCTCCTGTTTTTGTGTTTTAAACTACGAGATTTTCGATATGTAATGCATTTTTGTTTCTTTTTTTAAACATCAGGTCAACTGCTGGAATTTTGTTTAAATTGTTGTTTTGATGATCTTTCCACCAAAGGGAAGATGTTATTTTGAATTTTTTATCCGAAAAAATCTTATAAAATGATTTTCTCCAGTCAATATGTTTTAAATATGTCGATTTCCCTGCTTCGTTTTCAGGGTATGGCTCCCATAGTAGAGTATTCTTCGCAATTCCCGCAAGAATTTTTTCAACGACATCTGGATGTGAGTCTATCATTTTTAATTCGATAAATTCTTTGATGAAAATTCGACTAATTTCATCAATGGCTTCTTCCATAGAAAAAGCGTTTTTTGCTTGCAAAAATCTATAATACAAAACTATACCATAATTATAAAGGATAGCCAATGGCCTTTTCGGCATCCTATTAATAACAGTATACAAGTCATCGTTATCTGCTGTCAAGGGCCAATGAGGTAGGTAGATTTTATCCTCGAAAATATCTTCTTCACGAAGCCTCTTCTTGTGCCCTATAAATCGTTCAATATCATTTATCCTTGAATCATTAGATCCTATAAAACCCACAATAAATTTAACAAACTTTCCAGAATAATCTTTCTGTTCTATTAGTTCTTCTATATATTCTTTAAAATCAATAGCACTAAATTCAAATTTTTCAAAAACAAGCGGATAAATCTTCCCCGTTAGGGCTTGACTATCTACGAGGATACCTGAGTTATAATTATATCCTCTTATTTTTTTATGAAGTTTATATATTAAATCCATCCATTGTCTAGCTTTATAAGCCGACAAAGGCATATTTTCTATTCCTCTGACAACTTCCTTGTCATCTAATATGTCTTCTATATTTATAGATTGTGATTTTGAAACAAATAAAACTTTTGAATCTTTTGAATTTTTTTTATAATTAGGTTTAAATTTTCCAATAAAGTTTTCTTTCTCCATTTTTTGCTTCCTCTTAATCTGAGAAACTTTTGAATCAATCTGCGAAATTTCGGAGACAATGTACGTACAAGGAATTTGTACATTGTTTCTATTTTCAGATAATAGTATATTCTTATGTACGTACATTGTCTTCCAGTTTTCGCAAATTTTGGCAAATCTTTCGCAGATCTGCGAAACTTTTGGTTGAATTGGCAAAATCTTTCGCAGTTTGAATGATATAAAATTTTCAGATCTTATATGCAAATCTGCGAAACTTTTGGTGAAACATTTTGTTGAATTGGCAAAATCTTTCGCAGTTTGAATGTTAACTTTAGTAGGAAAATCTATCACAATGAAGTCTGAAAACAACCCTGCGTTTTTAAAACATCTCCTCTTGTTTGAAAATTCGAGAGATATTTCATAAATAAAATTTATATATTTTTTTAATATTGTGTTTTTATTATTTTGACACTTTATACTATCCAAGATATTTGTTTCATCAAAATTTGAAAAGTAATCATAAAAAGTATTATCAAAGTCAAAAAACACATCATCTTTTATTTTTTTAGAAAAACATATTACATTTTTAAGTATTAAATTTTTTGTTTTCTTTTTTTCTTCTGGATTATATTGTAACATACCAACGTCGGCTAGTTTTTTTAAAGCTAAATTAATTGATCTTTTTGTTTTTTTTCTATCGGCAAGAATATAAAGATCTGCAACAGAAATATCGAGTTCAACATCTCCTATTTTTAAATTTTTGTGTTTAAAAACTTCGTTTAGTATTAGTTCTAATAAAATATCTGTGGTTTTCATATTTTGTTTGCTTTTTTATTAACTTTTTCTGTATAGTTTATATATTCTTCTTCTTTTATATCTAATAAAGCCTCTTTTAATTTGTCACTTATGTTTTTTGGATTTTCAATATTTAATATATTTATTTGATCTCCAAAAGAATCAGAAACACCCCTGTTAATTTTATATAGTCCTTTGTTTTTAAGTATAAAAATGGAACCATGTTTTAATCCGGATTGAATTTCTAAATCACAAGGACCTTGTAATGTTGGAATTTTTATTTTTCCTCCTAAAATGGCCACATGTAAAGGAACAAAACATTCAAAGAAAACATCACAATCTCTCGCTACCATTTTGCCTAAAGATTTTTTAAAAACAGGATGATCTTTATAAGAAATTTGAATAATCAAATCCCCACACAAACCATTTTCGTTATAATGTCCCATTTTGTCTATTTTAATTACATTATTTTCGCTTATCCCTTTTGGTATTTTTATATTTTTTAACTCTTGTTTTTTAACAAAAAAACCTTTTCCATTGCATTTTTTGCATGGATCTGATATAATTTCGCATTTTCCATAACACCTTGGACAGGTTGAAAAAATAGTCAACGGACCATTCATCATTAAAATTTGTCCACGACCATTACATTCACGACACATAATTATAGAGTTTTTGTTTAATGTTTTTTTACCATTACATTCATCACAACAAAACCACCTGTCGTAAAATATGTTTTCTTCTGTGCCGGAACATATTTTTTCTAAATCTATTTCTATATTTACATAAGCTGTTAATTCTTCTTTAGCGTTTTTTTGTCTTCCAAACCCACTAAATTTTCTCAAATCATCAAAAGGATCAAAATCACCAGCAAATGGATCGAAACCCCCTTTAAAATGAGGAAATTTTCTAGGAGACCTAATTGAATCATATCTTGATCTTTTTTGAGGATCGGCAAGATTTTCATATGCTTCGCTTATTTCTTTAAATTTTTCTTCAGAGTCTTTGTCTTCTCCGGTTTTATCTGGATGATATTTTTTAGCCAAGTTTTTGAAGGCTTTTTTTATGTCATCTAAAGATGCGTCTTTAGAAACACCCAGTATATTATAATAATTTTTTGTATTTTTTTTAGACATATTTAAATTTTTCTAAAACAATTCGTTTGCAGAAAAATCTCTCTTTAATTCAAAATCGCCTTTATAAGGATAAGAATCTATTTCTCTAACAACAAACTCTTCTTCGTCCTTTAATATATTTATTCTAGCTTTAGAATGTTTTTTTGTGTATTTGCCAACATCCATGAAATCAAAAATTATACTTTTTGATTTACCTTTTGATTTTCTAATAGCTCTCCCTACTCTTTGTTTGCATTTTATTGGACTTTCTCCCCCTCCAGCAAGGATAACACAATTAAGAGTAGGAATGTCAAGCCCTTCGTCTGCAAGCACGGAACCAATTAATATGCTATTTTTGCCAGAATTAAGATCTTTTATTTCTTGTGATCTTTTGTTTTTACTTATACTGCCATGTATAAATTCAGAACCGTAAATCATTTTATTTAAAGTTTTTCCATGTTCAATTAATCTTACTAATATCAAAACAGACAAATCCTGAGATCTTAAAAATTCAGATATCTGTTTTATGTGATTGTTTCTTTCTTCATTTTCTATAATATTATATTTAACATCCTCTTGATAGTTTATACAACTTTTATGTTTGTTTTTAAGTTTTATAAAGTATATTTCAGGCTTCATTAAATATCCCATTTTAATTAGGGCCGAAGCTGTTATTTTGCAAATTTTCCTCCCAAACAAACCTTCTATTATGAGGTCAGCATTATCAGTTCTATATGGTGTTGCCGATCCCCCAAAAATATGATAGCAATTTGTTGATTTTGTAATAATATCATGCGCTGTTTGAGAGGGAACGTGATGCGCTTCGTCGGCATACATTCCTTTGCAATTCTCTATTAATTCTTTTATTTTATGAGCCTTGTCTAATTTTTTTATATGAGATAAATCTTCTTTTTTCCAAGAAGAGATTATGTCTGAATCAAAATCTTCTGGTTTGAATTTTTTAAGATCTTTTAAAATGTTTTTACCATATACTGTTGTTGCTGTTTGAATCGTCATAACATTAATATCTTTTATTTCACACAAACCATTTCCTATTATGCCGACTTCTAAATTTTTTATACTGGCTTCCAATCTTTCTTTTGCTTGATAAAGTAATTCGTGAGTTGTAACGTAAAAAATAAAAGGTGAAACACCTAATTCTTGAATAATTTTTGAAGCAACGACCGTCTTGCCAGATCCAGTTGCCATTTCCAAGGTCCCACGACTCTTTTTAAGAGATTCTTTTACAACGTCTATTTGATATTTTCTTAATTCAAAATCCAATTCATTCCAGTCATAAAATAAAGTTTTATCTGGTTTTTTTCTTTCGTCTTCTAAATCGCAAATCAAATTAAATCGTTCGTGTAAAAGAGTAATCACTCTGGCTACAAGACCAGTTAAAAATACTAATCCGTTTCTTTCTTTTATTTTTTTGGAAAGTCTTTTTTTCCCATCCCAATTTTTAAGGTATGGATTCTTTTGTTTTGCGAAATATGCGCCAGGGATATCAAAAGCAAGCTCATTATATAAAAAAACAATGGCTTCTTCAGATATATCTTCTATAGTTGACCAAATATTATTGATTTTTATTTTTGGCTTCGACATGAAAAAGGACAATCTTCTCGCTTGCAACTCTGGGCTTCGGAAGTGTTTTTAAAGCATTTTCCGCATACCGAACAACATACGCTCAAATTATCACTGTTTTCACGCTTGGTGTCAATAACTCCAAGTATAGCATTTTTTGTTATGGCTCTTTTTATAAACATCGTTTTATTTTGCCTTTTTATTTAAATATTTTTTATTCCATTCTTTTTTTTCTGTTTCAGACATAATATCCGAATGCAATATAACCAAAGAACATAGTCTTTCAAAAGAGAATTTTTCACCTTTGAATTTTATTGTTCCTTTTTTTTCACAATTGCCACAAATAAAATCTACACAAAGAATTCCATTATCTTTTTCACCAAGAGAAAATCCAATAAATAAGTAATTTTTGAAGGAAATATCTTCTTTACAATTAAGACATTTGTGTTTTGCGATCCATTTTACGAATCCTGGTTCCATTATCTGATTTATCATCTCATGATCGTTCCCGTTATATTATTTAAGTTCGGTTCAAATCAATGTCATACTGCCAAGTTCGGCCTTCTGGATGCATCCCGAAAAACTTTTGCGAAGCTGTCCCTGTTGTCAGTAGCTGATTAATAGTATAATCATCACCGCCGAGAAAACTCGAATTTAAAATTATCTTTCCTCCTCCCGCCGATTCTATTTCTGCCGATTGATGATGATGGCCTGCGATCAAAAAATCAAATGGTTTGGCATAAATTAACGAAGCCTTCATCAACAATTCTGGTTTGCTTACATCTGTTTTTTTGTTCTCTATTTCCTCAATCAACCCCTCTAAATTTTTATTTCCGGTTAACATATTCCTATATCTTCCATCTGCTCTTGTTAATCCATAAATAGGCAAAGAATTCCATGCCTTTATTTGATCTCCGTGAATTAATAAAAATTTATATCCAAGAACTTCGGCAACTTGGAATAGAGATCTGGGTACAAAGAACTCCATACCTCTTTGATTTGAAAGAGAAGATTCAATCATTTTATAAACTATATAGTCCCAGTTTACATAGTGTTTTTCAATCCCTCTTTTAGAGCATCTTCCGTGATTTCCAACCACGCCATGGAATTTGATTTTGTTAAATTTTTTATTTAGAATAAGAAGCGCCTTAGTTATTTCATTTACTAAAACAAAAATCTGATCCATTATATTTTGTTCGGTGTGAAGAAATCCCCATTTACCGGCATCATTAGAGCCGTGAACAAAATCACCCAATCCAAAAATATTTAATGTGTCAACTCTATAAACAGATCTATGAATATCTGTGATTTTATAAATAGAATTTACAAGATTATTTAATCTTTTTAAAAACACATCTTTGTTATAATTTCCAAGCCCACCAACTTCTTCTGGGATACAAGCCAAACCAACATGAAGATCTGATAAAATCAAACAAGCTTCTTCGGGAGTGCGGTTGGCAATTGTTTTAGGATATTTTATTTCTTCAAAAGAGATGGGTTCGACTTTGCTTATTGAGCTTTCTATTTTTTCTAAAATAAGTTCTGTAATGGCCGCTCTTTCCACTAATTCTCTTTGAACTCTTTCTGTGCTTTGTTGTAGTAATTTTTGTTTAGTTAAAGCAAGAATGTTTTGTGTTTCTTCTTTTACAACATTTTTCTTTTTATAATTGTCAATGGCTTCTTTTACAACTTTGGTCTCTGTTGTATTGTTTCTGGAAAAAATAAGCGGCCAATTGGTGCTTTTATATTTTTTTGCACAGGAATCTGGAGAAACGTCAAATTCTTTGGCCAAAGAAGACCAAACCTTCCCTTTTATGGAAACTAACTTATAAAGTTTAATTCTTTCTTTATCTGTCCATTTTTTGCCAGCACTGATGTTTTCTATGTTTGACATAACTTTCTCCTTTTATGTTTTTAATATTCTGAATTAAAGAAATTTTCCAATACATCTTCTGCCAAATCTTCTGTTGATTTTGTTGCTTCGAGATAAAGAATAACTGGAGCTTTAACTTTTAAATAATTTGAAGCCACTTGTTTTAAATATGATTTCACTTCAAACTCGTCGGTTGATCCTCGTGTCTTTTTTATTCTAGCAAGAGCCTCGTCAATTGGCAAGTCTAAAATTACTAAAAGATCAGGTTCTATAGCAAAATCACAATGCTCTTGGTAAATTTCCGCAACAGAAGCTCCTCTTGCTCCTTGGTATGCTATTGTTGAATACATATAACGATCAAGAATAACAACTTTTCCATTTTTTAATGCTGGCTTTATAATCTTTTCCACATGTTCTTTTCTATCTTGTATGAAAAGAAACAACTCTCTTTCAAGAGGAAGTCTTTTTGTTTTTGCGGATTCCCTTATTTTTTTTCCATAGGGACCATCGGTGGGTTCCTTGCTTAAAATGACAGGAATCTGCATAGATTGGAGTTTATCATGAAGAGATTTTGCCAAAGTGGTTTTGCCCGCTCCGTCAATCCCTTCGATTGTAAGCAAGAATCCTTTTTTGTGCATAACAATTGTCTCCATTATTTCGTATTAGAAAAACATACAAAACTCTGTCTCTGTGTGTTTTTGAGGAAAAACTTAAACATCCCCTAGTCTAATATACGCTTTTTTAATATCAAGGAAAAATCCGCAACAGCTTTGTTGATAGAAAATATGTTTTCACTCGTATTTTATGGATATTTTGTATTCTTTTGGCTCGTAAGAAGAATATAAGAGATGGTAGGCCGCTAATATTTTTTTTAAATGTCCATCTTCTAGGATATCGAATAGAGACCCTATTTGTGGAACTCCAGTTTTCCAAAAAAGTTCGGCTTCCTCTTTGTTTGAGAATATGTATTCCACATAATTTTTGTTTTTTTCCGATGTTATTTTTTTTACAATCATAGTTGAACCATAGAGTTGTTTAATAAAACATCATGTTTGTTATCAATATTGTTTTCTTTTCGTAATCGTTCTAGCCAGTAATCTACAGTTTCGTTTATCGTGGATTCGAATGTGTATTTGGGCTCCCATCCAAGAATTTTTTTGTTCTTGAGCTATCTCCTCTTAAATACTTTAATTCTTCGGCTCTCATAAATTTTTCATTTTTTTCAGGTAAACTTTTTCTAGGCATGGGTTTTCTCCTAATCATACCTATCTATACTATATTCTGACCAGACATTCGTTTTTATTTTTCCTGTCCTGAAATCCCAAATATCAAAGTCGTTTTTCTATCCATTGAGTGTCTTGTCCTTTTGTCCTATGCTGTAAATTATATTGGATATGTTTTTATGAATACTTCCAAGATTACAATTATCATAAAGCGAAAGCAAAGAAACGTCTTTTGGCCTCTTTGCCAAGAAATTGCAATCGGATATTGATGACTCTTTTATATTATTATAGTTGTATCCAAGAATATCGCACATTATCTCCCCGATTTCATATTTTGAAACCCTTTCGCTGTGCAGATGTCTTATCCCGTTCCATTTTTTGAAATTCGATTTCAAAAAACTTTCAATAAAATCGCAAACAAACTCGATACTTACGGGACTATTATATGAATCACGAAATAAACTTACGTCGATTTTTTCTATAATTGAATTATAAATCTTTACTATAAGTGGTATTTTTTTGAATGAGCTATAATCTTCAAGAAGACTGCATCTAATAATAAGATTGTCTCCCTCGCATTTTAATATATGCTCTTCTGCCTCAATTTTATGAAGGCAGTAATTGTTCACTGGAAGGGGTTTATCATTTTCGAGATACAGTCCCCTTTCTCCATCAAAAATATCATTGGACGATATAAATATAAATGGTAATTTGTTTTTATTACACCAATCACATATTTGTATATTTGAGTCTCTTGTTATTTTTTTGCTTTTTTCGAAATCTCTTTCAGAACCATCAACATCGGTATAAGAAATGGTCGAAACAACACAATCAATATCTTTGCCACGACAAAGTTCGTCAAGCTTCTTCCAAGTTTCATTTTCTGATTTTGAAAAATCGGCGAATTCAGTGTTTTTATATTTCTTAGAGAAGTGGGTTCCAAGATGGTCTCGATCAACAAATGTGCGACCAAGACCACCAGAACCTCCTGCAACCAGTATCATTCAAACTACTCCAAATCAAAAAAGTTAGCCCTTTCGTATAGATCTAAAAAATCATCATAGTTTGTTATTCTATTTGTATTTTCAGAAGTGTATTCTATTCCAAATTCCACATGACTGTTAAAATAACTTGAATATTCCGAATGGACAACAAAGAAATTTCCCATGTCGCTTGCTCTTAGGGATTCATACTCACTTATCAGGGTCTCGTGATATTTTTCTCCCGGTCTTGGGCCTATTATTTTCTTTTGGCTAGACCCACCGTGGTATTTTAACATGAAATCTACAAGAAAATCAACAGTGCAGGCTGGAGATTTTTTGACAAAGATTTCCCCGCCTTTCGAATTTTCAAAAGCATAGAAAATAAGCTCGCAGGCATCGTCCAATGTCAACATAAAACGTGTCATTTCTGGAACAGTTATTGGTATATCAGATCCATTTTCTATACACTTCCTAAAAAATGGAATTACACTTCCCCTGCTCGCCATAACGTTTCCGTATCTAACGCAGCAGAATATTGTGGCACAGTCGTTTATGTTTTTGTTATTTTGGGAGACAACAATCTTTTCCATCATCGCTTTGGAGATACCCATAGCGTTTATTGGCTTTACGGCTTTATCGGTTGATAAAAATACGACCTTTTTTACGCTGTTTCTTATGGCAGAATTGCATACATTGAATGATCCGATTGAGTTGGTTTGAAGTGCCTCGTGCGGGAAATCTTCGCAATTTGGAACTTGTTTTAAGGCAGCCGCATGGAAGATATAATCCATATTTTTGCAACAAAAATCCACCCTGTTTGCATCCCTAACATCGCCTATAAGATATCTGAAATCAGGGAAAAGCTTTTTCATCTCATATTGCTTTTTCTCGTCTCTCGACAATATTGAAACCGACTTTGGATTCATGGCAATTATTTTTTGGGCAACTCTGTTTCCAAAACTGCCAGTGCCTCCGGTTATCAATATATTTGAGTTGGCTATCATATCGTTAATATTCTCCTACTTCTATTTATCTTCCTCACAATATTTAGACCACAAAATATTGGAACATTGACACATTCACAAACTTTGCGATAATTATCGCATATATCCATATACGCTTTATATGCGTCGGAACATGCTCCTTCTGTGGTATGAGATTGATTGGGAGGATAGGTATCGTGCATGAAAATTATTCCATCTTCTTCAATTACATTCAAGACATTGTTAAAATCTCTCATAACTTGATCATAGTTGTGACAGGCGTCTATAAAAGCAACATCAAATTTATGATCCTTCACGTTATTTGCAAAGAAATCATCAGTTTTCGTACCATTATATATTTTCATTCTTGGGTTTGTTGGTAGTGGATTAAATATAGTCCAATCGGAAGTTCTAATATCAACCGCAACCATAGTTTCTAGGTTTGGACAATTTTTGGAGACTTTATCAAACTGATGTCCGCCTGCCAATCCCAATTCAAGATAGTTCTTAAACTCACATGCATTTATAACAGAACAAATTATACCGTTATAATCATCAACAACATTCCCTTTGGCTTTCATTTTTATTCTCCTATAGAATATTTCTATTTATCAATTCCTGTTCTTTATCACTCAAAATAGTTTTGGTTGTCTTAAAATTGCTACTTACTATCAAATTTCCCCAAAAAATAGTCTTAAATCCATCATTCCAATATCTTTCGACAAAATCCCCTTCCGATCTCCAGATGCTCGCACCTTCTTTGTACAAACCTATTTTTTCGATGAATTTCCTTGTTTTGAAATGTGGATGATCGCTATAAAGACATCTAAGATCTCCCCGAACCTTAACTAATTCATCACTTTCTCGTATCGCCTCAGCATAAGGAATTCCCACATGTTCCTTTAATTCATATCTAAAACCCGGCTTTGTGTCTTCTGGCATTCTATCTATTCTGAATGGTGTTTTTTCGAATTTTCCATTGAATCCCGAAAGTCTTATTATTCCACAATTCTCAACCTCCGATAGAATTATACAATCTTCTATGAAATTGTCATATCCAAGGCACTCAAAATCGTCTTGATGCCATATAATATAATCTCCAGAACAATTACATATAAGTTTATTGTTGTTTGAACCTCCGCCAATATGTTCATTAAATAGAAGTTTATCTATACCATCTATTTTTGAAATATCATCAACATTCTCCTTGCTCGACCCATCGTCAGAAACTAGAACTTCAATATTGCAATAGTTTGGTCTTATAAACTTGTTTATTCCCAAAATTGCCTGCTTAAGTGCGAGCGGTCTATTAAAATGACTTATGCATATTGAAACTTTATTATTCGATTCCATTTTTAACGCATTCCAATTTCTTGCCATATTCTATGGAAACCCTGTCATAATTGGCCCTTGTCAATGTCGGCCATTCCGGGTGTTTTCTATCAAAAAGTATATTGGCCATCTTTGATTTTTCTCTGGTTTCGTTAAATGAAGATTTTAGAGATTGACCACCATAATGAAAAACATAACAGCTATTGTCAGTCATCATCAAAATTGGATTTTCCGAGGATAGGGCATATTTGAAGATTCTGGCCTTATAATCGCTATCTTCGCCACAACATTCAAACTCTTCATCGAACATGCCAATTTTCTCTATAGTCTTTCTGTTAATCCCAAAACATCCAAACAAACATACATTTTGCCAGTCATTCAGGAATATATTGGAACTTCCAGAAATATCGTCATAAAACTTCCTCTCTAAAAGCAATGGGCTAACAATACCAATTCTCTCATCATCCAAATGTTTGGCACAAATATGCCAATTATTCATAAATATTATATCATCATTGCATATAAAAAGATAATCTTTGTCACTTTTCAAAAAATCTTTGACCAGCATATTCCAGCCATATGACACCCCGATATTTCTTCCAGCTATATCGTGTCTTACGGAATTATCGAAATTTATTGTTGATGAATTGCAAAAAACATAAACATCATTTATTCCACTCTTTATACAGCTTTTAATGCATTTGTCGGTAAGACCATGATTGCACATGGATACTATGCCAACTTTTATTCTATCTTTAATGTCTTTCATTTATTTTTTCCTCTATCCTCAACAATACTTTTTCGGTTCTGTTTCTTGGCATGTGATGTTGTTTCACGAACTCTTTCGACTTTTTTCTCACGACCATAAGTTCGTCATCACTGACTTTTCTCAAATCACAAATTATTGAATCCAATTCGTTCAAATCATCAAACCAAATAACATTTGGCGGAGATGGCAGATCGTTAAATATTTGCCTTCTTGAGGAAACAACAAAATTTCCGGTTGCCATTCCCTCCCAAAATCTAAAAGCATCCCCTCCGGCCCCTCGATCATTCATTATTGCTTTGCTTTCCTCCAAAACGTTCCACCAATCTTCTTGTGGTGTAAATGGAGCATTTCCGAGAATTTCTTTTCCCCAAGGTTGGAAGGTTATGATTGAATTTTCAGGATTTATTTGAACAATTTTATTGAAAAAATCACGTCTAGTCTTATAAGTATCGCTCATTTGGAAATTTACAAAATATTTTGGTATTTTTGTATTTTCTTTATAGACTATATCGTACGGACACGCAAACGGCACAAATATTTTTGTATCTGCGGTCTCTCTCCTAATTAAAAGATCGTGATCAACCTGTGGCGTCGTTGGATTGTCCATTCCGTCTATGCAGCATGTAAACTTTACTTTTCCCTTGAATGAATTGTAACAGGCTTGACTTTCTTGCCAAAGTTGGCCCACAATGCATATGTCATAATCAGTATTGTAATCAAATGGCTTCATAACCGAAGCTGTTCTCGCCCAATCCGTTCTTGTCTTGAAATGGCATCTATTCTTTCTTGTTATGTAGTCGGCTCCGTCTGGTATGATGTAGTAAAGATCGTATTTGTCAGAGAAATATCGCAATCCACTAAAAACAACATCGTCAAGAAAGTCACTCCTAAGATAAGAGATATAAACAAGCTTTTTCTTAGAATTTATTTCTTCAATAATTATTGGGCTTTCTATTATTGATGAATCTGCACATTTGAAATTTTTATCAACTCTTTTATTTGATTCATATGATTTCACATCATTAATATATGAGACAACTCTTAATGTTGCATTGCTGCTCGCATCCTCTCCGCTTTTACCCTCCCACTTCTTGTAATAGTATTTCTTGCAATTTTCAGAATTAATATATATTTTTCCAGTTGTGCTATGTTTAAAATGATATATAAAAGAATCTCCACAAGTTATAAAATAACAATCGTCATTCAAGAACATTCTGAAGGCATAATCAATATCTTCATAAAATGCCGGATAATAATTTTCGTCAAGCAAACCTATCTTTTCAAATAGAGATTTTTTACAAACCATAGCTCCGAATGCAATTCCGGTATTAAAGTTATCTTCATGTTTGGGAAGCAATGTATTTTCACAAAGATTGTCAAAACCAATCTCATCAAGCTCTATGTCGCCGACTATCATTGGATGAACACAATCCAATTTCGGATATTTTTCAAACCACTTTAAGCAATTTTCAAACCAATCTTTTGAATATAACATATCATCATTTGCAATAATTATATAATCAAAATTATTATCAATTCCATATTTTATACCAACATTCCATGCCACAGAACATCCAAAATTATTTTTACTTACGTCTATTTTATAATTATTGAATCCAATTGTTGATAATATGTTTTCTATTTCGCTTTTAGTTCTATCATTGCCAAAAGAGTTACATATGTATAGAAATATATCATGATTTGCAGTTCTTTCTTTTAATGATCTAAGACATCTTTCGAACTTATCATTACATCTTATATGTGGCATTGAGAATAATAATTTCATTATGAATTACCTTATAATCTTAACCTCAAAACTATCAACCCATCTGACTCTTGTAAAACATTTATGAAATCTACTCAAATGAGCAAATGTTCCGTTCTTCATATTGGGAGGCCCACAAATAAAATCCTCATATTGATTCAACTCTATATTTATTGGCTTGTGAATTAAACTTTTATCAGTAAAAGTTAAAACCCCATCGATAACATCAACATACCATTTGTGAAATTTGAAGTTCCAAACTTTTTCAAGAAATGGTCCGGGAGTTTCAAGATATCCGCTCTTGCTTATTCTCATAAGTTCCTTGCAAGCCGCTTCTGGATATTGGACATGTTCGAGGACATGGACACAATATGAAAAATCAAATTGTTTGTCAATAAACTCCGGAATGCCTTTACAAATATCTCCCCAAACTATTCTTTGGTGTGACATTATTTTTAGCTTCTCGAAATCTCTGTGATATCCATCATCTTCAAGCTCAACCAAAACATTCGATCTTGGATTTGGGTTCGATCCACTTCCAATTTCAACAACATTGGAATTTGAACCAACCCAACCATATTTTTCAAGATTTGGAATCTCATATATTATATGGTCTTCCAAATCTTTCCATTTCTTTTCCCATTCGGGTGTAAAATTATATCCAATTTCTTGTATCATTTAATTCTCCAATTATAATATAAAACCAAAAATTGTATGTTTGAAATCGACAAGCTTATCGCCGCCCACACTTGAATTCATTTCATTGCAAAAATCACTAACGCCGGGAGCCATCTTATAATCATGAAACATTAATTGGCCTCCGGGCTTAAGTTTCTTGACGTAATTTTCGTAATCTTGCTTAACGCCCTCATAGGTGTGATCGCCATCTATAAAAATTATGTCATAATAACCATCTTGTATTTCATTACATATATCTTCGCTTCTTCCAACCCTATATCTTATTATATCTCCAAGATTTAATTTTGATATTCCATTTTGAAATTTTTCAAAAGTGCTTTTACCCCTATCGGAAAATTCTTCACTTGACGACTTGAATGTGTCTATACACATTATTTCAAATTCGCTTTCTTCCATATTTGTTTCTTTGCCCAATTTTTTCATACTAAGGCCAACAATAAATGCCGATCCACCCTCGTAACTTCCTATCTCTAAATATTTCTTTTTCTCGACAGAGACAAGATCGTTGGCCAAAAAATCAACCTCAGAGTCACTAAGAAGTATCGATACGTTTTCTGAATTTATTAACTCCTTACACTTATTTGAAAATTCACGCATTATAAATTCATTCATTTTATATCTTCATTTTTTCATTTATTATTTTGGCCCAACAATCCCATGTTAGATTTTTCATAGCAAATTCTCGTGTTTTTTCAATGAAATTTTTATATTTACCGTCAGTATCATTACTTATCTCATTTAGAGTAGCCTCAAGCATAAGATTTTGCGAAGAAATATCTTTTGATGAGTCAATAGACAGATATGTTACATCTGTTAAAACCTTTTCCAATCCTTTCACGGCATCAACCATGAGAAGCCCACCGGAGCCTAAAATTTGACAAACTCTTTCATTTATATACATGTTCCCATCAGGACGAATATGCGTATCTAAATTTATTTTACTGTTATGAAAAACTTTTCTTGACTCATTAAATGGAATCCAACCCTTGTAATGGTTCGGATAAATATCTTTAAATGCCTCTGATCCATATATTCTCAAATCAACATTTGGATATTCTTCTATTATTTTATCAAGCAAGTATTTTCTAGATATATGGGGATATTGTGTTACGGATTTTTCATTATAAAGATTTGTGCAAACTATACTAATATCACATTTATAAGCCTCGTCTTCTTCGGGATAATGCACCTCTGGATCAAAACCCGGTGGACACCAATATGCTTCTGGACATCCATGTGCTTTATACATTTTAACCGAATCCATACAACAAGAAAAAGCAGCATCCAGACATTTACATTTTAATGGCATTTCTGGATGTTTTTCCCATTGCAAAGGATCATCCCAAGAATACATGATGAATTTTCCGGGAACTGTTTTTCTTATTTTGCCAAATTGAATGGAATTAAGAGTTTCTGCTCTCCACCATAAACAAACATCTGGTTTTTCTTTCAATAAATGATCAACTATAACTAAATGATGTTTTGATAATCCATGTTCATTATTATATAAATAAGCCGGGACAAAAACAACTTCATGTCCTAATCTTTGGAGAGCTTTTGCTGCTCCAAGATAACCATCAGCCAAATTGAAAGCTCCTATTAATGCTATCTTCATAAAGCAATCTCCGTGAGATTCCCCTTTAAAATGTCTTTTGCGGCATTATTGTAGAGCTCAAACGCTTCCTTGCAAGCATGCCCCATGTCTCTCCTAAACGAGGCATCAGAGACCAAAAGCTTAATCGCTTTCTCTATTTCTCTTAAATCCTCAGGTCTTTGAATAACAATCTTTTCTATGTTTTTAACTCCCTGAACAAATGGTGCGACTTCAGAACAAATAATTGGAATTCCGAAAGCCATATGTTCAGCAGCCGTATAATTGAAGCTTTCTGAAAGAGTCACTGCCATTGCAAAATCCATAGCTTTTATAATCGATAAATATTGTTTTCTATCTCCAATCCATCCGTGGTTTATCAAGTTTTTTATTGTAAAACTCGCCACAACGGGATACATTTGATTAGCATTGTTCCCATAATTCACATGAACGGCAATCTGTTCGTCAAACCTAGACAAAGCGAATAACTGAGCTAATATATTCTTTCTTGGGTTGGCGGCACAAAAAAGATCACAATTTATGCCATCTCTTTTTATGTCTGTTTTCGATTCTATTCTATCAAGCTCTTTTGTGTCTAAAAAAACAGGCATCAATATAACTTTTTTGTTGATTTTATTTAAACAATTTACGTCACTTTCTAAACCCATTCCAATATAATGTATTTTGTCGGTTTGGCTTAAATGCAAAACATCAATAAACTGAGCCATTTCTCCACCCAATTCAATTTGAGTTATTGGAGAACACCATTTTACCATTACTTTGGATTCTTTAGGCGTGTTATGCACCAGCATTTTAATGGCATTATCCCATCCACCAAAAATTATAAAATCAGGTGGATTCTGCTTTATTTTCTTCATTATATCAATGCCGACTCCACCTTTGCCTATTAATATGCTTTCAACATTAAACAATGGATCAATATCACGAATTGCAAACTCTATGTTTTTTAAACAATTAACAACACCCGGCCAATAGTCCCGTGTTATCAATAGAAATTTTTTACTCATTTTCAGGGATCTCCAATCGTCAGCTTCACCATTTTTTCAAACTTTTCAAGTTCTTTGTCTGGAGAAAACTCTCTGGATCTTTTTTTACAAGATTCCGATAATATGTTGTAATAATCTTCATCACCCATTATTTGCTCTATGATGTTTGTCCAGGTAGTCAAATCCGACAATTCTAGAATTATACTAGAATCACCAACTAAAAATGGCAAATTCCCATTTGGAGAAACAATTACAGGAATTCCATTCCACATTGCTTCCAAAGTCACCATGGAAAATGTTTCATCCACAATAGCGGGAACAAGCAAAATAGCTGTTTGTTTGTAAATTTCAGACATATTTTCACAGCTTTCAATCACTTTTATATTGTGCATGTTGGCCAAGTTTGTGTTTATTCTTTTGCTGCTTTCTATTTTATCTGGGAAAGGAGCTTGTCCAATACATAAGAAATTATATCTCGAAAGTTTTTTTGCTATATTTATAAAGTTTTCTCCACCTTTATAATATTCTGGATTAACAAATGTTATATATTTTTTATCAATTTTATCCGCAACTATTCTATCCAAATCGGCCATAGGATGAATTATTCTTTCTATTTTTTTCCCTACATATTTTTCAACACCCAATTGCATAAATTTAGAATTTACATAATATTCATCAGCCAAATGAAAAGCTGGATGGAATTGGGTTAAAAGCTTAACACTGCTTAATGGTCTTTTTAACATATTTTCAAAAACTTCTGGAACCTCACAAATATTTCTCCAAAAATGAGTTCCAAATATAGCCTTGGCTTTATTTTTATGGGCAGCCTTAATTATCGATAAAGCATCATAAGACATGGTTAAAACTAAATCTGGTTTTTCTTTCTCCACAATCGCATCCAAATCATGAAAACTTCTAACAACAGCTTGTCGGACAGGAATTGGCCCCCAATTTGTTTCTCTTTCTTCAGAAAACGGAATATTGCTTTTCCCATCAAAATAACAAGCTCCTTTGCAATCATATCCTATTTTCTGAAGATGTTTTAAAACTGTAAAATGGAACCATTCTCCTCCTCCTAGTGGAGGCAGTAGGAACCTGGCTAGAAACAATATCTTTTTTTTATTTGAGTTTTTCACAACAATTTTATCTTTAGAATAGTCTTCTACTTTGCATACTATATTTTTATTAACCAAAGATATACATTTTTCTATTTCTTTTTTTATTTTTTCTGAGTTGACTTTTGTGTTTAAACTGGAAAGAAGTTTTCTTGCCAAATCTCTTGGTGGACATATTTTTATAGCTTCATGAAGAGCCTTGTTCCAGTCTTCTTTTTTATAACTGTTGTTTACAATTTTTCCATTTTTACCATCCATAACTATATTTGATAAATTCCCTTTATTTGGGCAAACAATTGGTGTTCCAGAAAGAACGGCTTCACAAGGGACTCCTCCAAAAGTTTCATCCATAAGGGTGGGATATACAACAACCGAGACTTCGTTATATAATTTTACCATTTCTTCTCTCGATAATCTTGGTTTGAACTCCATATTTGGAGGAATAGGAATATTTTGCAAGTCTTTTTTTTTGCTATCAACATATATAAACTTTAAATCAGGATTCATGAAAGCAAGATTTATTACAACATTTCTTCCCTTTGATTGAGACGTGTTTATGGCCAAAACTGTGTTAAAATTTGTTTTTTCTAAAAAATTAAATGACTCATAATTAAAATTTGGAGGAACTACAACAACTTTTTCTGATGCTGTTGGAAAAAATCTGCTAAATATTTTCTCCGTGTAATGGGAATTGCATATTATGGATTTGCATCTATTATATTTTTGAGAATGAATATCCTGTCTCTGCGCATTGGGACAATGTGCTCCAAAACAACAGGTTTCTAAATTTGTTTCTTTACAAGAATTAAGCAAGTAATGTTGACAAATATCTTCAAAAAAACCATGGACAAAATATATGCAAGGAATTCCATTCCTATGGGCTAAATCAATAATTATTTCAGATTGTAATAGTTGGGTTATTATTGCGCTTGGATTTTCATTTCTTATAAAATTATTGACACAAGTAGCTATTGGCAAATTTGATTTTGTTATTTTTATATTATCTCTTAATATATTTATTTCCTTATCAAACTTACCCCCGTCTTCGTTTAAGAAACAAAAGACTTCGATATCATAAAAATCAGAAAGAATTGAGAAATAATTATGCATTGATCTTTCCGCACCCCCAATCGGAGGGTCATAATGCAAAGTAAAAAATCCTATTTTTGGTTTTTTGTTTTCAGACATTATTGATTTTAAATTCTTATCAAAGACAGAATAAAATTTTTCTTCTTCCTTCATAAACGATTTCTTATCAGATTCCGATGTTATATTCCATTTTTCAAGTATTGCTTGTCTTTCTTTTAAAAAAGAATTCTCTTCATCGGTATATCTTTGAGAATGATGATAAATTTTTATATCAATATCGTGGACGAGGAATGGATTAATATCAAGACTTTCTTCAATTCTTCCCTTGTATCTTAAAAGAGGATTGGCTCTAAATAATCTTATGTCTCTTTTTTTAAGATTTCTTGTAGGTTTATCATAAATATGTTCGGATAACCAATAGTCGTTATTGTTTATAATGGTAAAACTAAGACCACAAACAGTTGAATCTCCAGAACATAAATCTAATATTGAATTTATTTTCCAGAAAGTTTTTGGATCAAGGCATTCGTCACTATCTAAACTCAAAATCCAATCATCAAGTGAAATTTGAGAGCAAAGAATATCTATAGCTTTGTTTCTTATTTTAGAAAAATCATAGTCCCAAAATATTTCATGCTTAAATATATTATTACTTTCTATATTTAGTTCTTCTGTTTTGTTTTTTATCCCGAATATATGAATTGTATCACATATTTTAGATGTGTATTCGAGGCTTTTAATTATGTGATCTTTTTCACCATTATATAGATATAGAGCATGAATTTTCATAATTTTGATAAATATTTTTCAACAAGATCTAAACATTTATTATAACCATATCTTTCTTCTATTGTTTTTTGTAATAATTTATTTTTTCCTATGGCTATTCCTGGATTTTCTTTAACTTTTCTCATCAAGAATCTTACTTCTTCTATCGTCTTATCTCCAAATAGAGGGAATCTCATGTTTTGGAATTCTGCCGTTATCCAATTCCCCCATTCTGGAACGGTATTGCAAACAACCCACTCGTCAACATGAAATATATTTGAATTTTCTTCAGTCAGATAATCGGTAAAACCAGTGTGATATGGCCCTATTGTTGGCAATCCTATTTTACTCGCTTCAAGAATGGGAATACATAGCCCTTCCCCTCTGGATGTAGAGACAAAACAATCTCCAAGAGAATACATACTTGGCATTAATTCTTCCGGGATAATATCTCCGCACCAATAAATCGGCGGAGAATCAGCCGTAGCAAATTCATTATAAAGAGAACCTATTCCGAATTCTACAGCTTCTCTAAATTTTGGTTCGTGACGCATTCCGGCGTGTCTGGAAATTATTATTAAAGAAACATTATCAGATTTTTTAAATTCTTTTAAAAATGATTTTATTAAAACATCAAATCCTTTTCTATAACTCCATCTAAATACCGATAAAAATTTAAACCCTTCAGGTTGTTCTGAAGCTTTATCCCCAAAAACTTTAAAATTCAAATTTAATGGAAAAGCATTCTCTTTGGAATAAATATCATCTATGGCAATTGGCAAAACCTTGCAAGGGATAGAAAGTCCAGCTTCTTCAAAGACTTTCTTGTTAAAATAAGTTGGGGTCCACATTTCTTCATAGTATCGATTACATCTTGCATGTATAAAATTATTATTTACCTTTTCACTTTCCATCATACTGTAAATTACTCTTTTCCCATTTAGAGGTTTTGGCACTCTGGCAATTGGAAGATGAGACATAACACGAATGGCATCAGGAGGAGAGGGAACTTTGGCTTTTGGGTTTCTTTCTAAAGTGACGGGATCTACTTGAGGCCAATTTGCAAATGGTCCTCTTCCCAGTTTTGTAAAAAACTCAATTTCTTCTTCATTTATTTCATGAGGACTATTAATTGCTTCTATTTTAACATCCCATCCCCTGTTTAAAAGTCCTTTCACATAATTTCTAGACATCCCGGCATAACCACCAGCATCCCAGAATGTCGAACTCCAAATAATCATGTTTTTTTCTTTGATTGCCATTTGTAGCATCTCTCCGTTTGTAAATTATACGAGATTGAGAAATGGAACTATGTGTCATCAAGATCGGTTTCAAAAGAAGAAACCCAATTCAGCTTGGCATAGGCCGCTTGGCCCGAATTGTTTTGATGAACAATATACCAATTTGTTTGAGTATTTATCGTTTTTTTGAAAACATGGACATATTGAACTCCCAATGGATTTATAAATTGGGACGTATTGCTTGGATTTTTTTCAAAGAAAGTTTGACCATCGAACGAGAAAAGGATGCCAGTTCCTGGCTGTTGAACATTATTTTCGTTTTTTGGACCTACATTTTCAAAGTTAAAGAATGCATAATAATTTCCATCATCAAATTTTATCACGCTCAACCAATTGGTTGAAATGGCATAAAATGGATCATCAGGCCAAGCAAGATCATCAAATCCATCATTTGAATTGTATGGAACAAAATTATGTTTGTCATAAGAACTATCTCCTGTTCCAAATTGATAGCAAATAATTGTAGTTCCTGCAGTTGGATTATTTATGTCGGAAAAACTATAACGAAAAATACTCAACCTCAATGGATTTCCGAACCATCCGAGATAATAAACTTTAAATGGCTCGGCATCTCCATCCACTTTAAATATGCACGGGGAATGAGAAAATAAAATTGGGTTTCCATCAATAGAATTCGGAAGGATATTACTTGAATTAAATAAGAAATCTTCTCTGCTTTCAGAACTAAAAGCCGAAGCAAAATGTATTCCCATATTTTGTCCCCAGTCGTTAAGATTGGGCAGGATGTTAAAACCAACTACTTCTTCTGAAAGAATTCTTGTTGGATTAGTATTATTCGATTCATCTCTGTAAAGTTCCGTTCCAGCTTCGCCGCCAAAACCGGCCTCTGGTCTTTCTGGATACGGAGAAATAGAGGAAGAATAAAACAAATAGAATCGGTTTCCCTCAAACAACATTGAAGGTTTCATTATAACTTTGGTTTTTTCAAGAGAAGACGTTTTGTGAATTGTATTATTATTTTCGTTTCCTTCAAACGAAAATGTTTCAGGAGTTCTGAAATCTTCTCCTTCGGAAACATATTGCCACATATAACCGAACCAATAAGACCTATGTCTTTTCACAAAATTCGGTCTGTTTGGCAATTTGTCATCAATGCCATCGTTTAAAAATTTATAAGCCGTATCATTTTGCCCGGTTCCATTAATCCCCGTAAGAGGACTTTTTGCTTCTATCGTAAAATCGTTTCCATCTCGACTTCCTATAAATTTTAAGAAATGAGTTCCATATATTACATTTATATTTCCGGTTTCAATAAGTCTTATTCCAGACAAGTTAATATTTTTCTCACTAACAAATAAAGATTTGTCTAGGTATGTTTTTCTTTCATTGCTATCATTTCCAAAAAAATCATTGGTATGCTCTATTGGGAGACTTACACCATCCGGGGGATTTTTGGACAAAGAATATGGTATTTCCGGAATATCGCCTTGATCAGAACTCAAACTTGGTTGAGAGACAGTTCTAAAATTGACATCGCTTGTGATTCTAATTCCTTCTTCTCTTCCAAAGTTAAACCAAATAGGACTCGACCAAGCAAAATGTCCATCGTCTTGGGAAATTCTTACATAATAACAATATTCTTGATTTTCAGCATTATCACTTATATCTTCCACAAAAGCAAGAAGCCCGGTGTCATTGCCAAAATCAACAACATTAAACGGAGGAACCCCACTTATTCTGCTATCTAGAACTGTCGTTATATTTTCGTCAATTTTTATTTTTATTATCTGGATTCTTGTTATTGTAGAATTATCAGAAGTAGCTCTAATTTTAAATGTTATTGTGTCGATTGGATCTCCAAAAGTGTCAAAATCTAAATTCGAGAAAACCTCTCCCATTCCTTTAGTTTGACTTTGGGTTGTTGCTTCAAAATGCAAAAACATCCTTGCTCCTGTTGTCGCATATGTTTTTCTTTGTTTAATTTTGTTGAATATTTCAGTTCTATCTACATTTTCAGTTAAGACGGCAGTCAATCCCCTGTTTGAGGCAACGGAACCCACTATTAATTGAGTTCTTGGAGAACTATCTCCTTTATAATAACCAGAACGGCTATGATAACCACCGGATCCAGCAACAAATCCTAATCTTTTCCCGATAAACAGTGCTCTTTGAACATAAGCCGTAGTTTCAAATAGATTGCTTTCACTCCCTATGAAATTTTCGCTTTGATAAAAATCTGGAGTTTCGGCATTACCATGTTCGGAATATATTTCGAAAGAAGACTCTATGTTTGTGATAAAAGATTCCATCGAAGCAGATATGTCAACAATATTTCTATATCTATCCAAAAGGAATCCCCTTCCTCTAAAGAAGAAATCCGTTTGATCTGTCTGATATGGAGTGTGAATTGGTATTGTTATATAGTCTTTATTTGTCAATCCATTAACAAGATTTGTAAGTTGCTCTTGAGGATTTGAAAAATTTATTGGTTTCAAAGAAGACGCAAGTGTTTGTGGTGTTGTCGTGGCATCTGTTCCGCCAAAAACAACCATTCTTTCTCCATAAAAATCGCTTGCTCTATGTCTAAATCCGGGGTATATGACCAAGTTGTTGTTAGTCAGAGCATCCGTTCTGAATAAAGTATATGCCCATTCTTGATCGTCAAGAATATCGATATCATCTGTTATTCCAATAAAATTCAATGCGGAAGTTTTTTCAGCATAATTCGCTACAAAATCTATATCTTGTCTTCCGTCACCAAATATAGTGGATATATTTAGATCCCCCCATTTTACAGAGAACGAAGAATCTATCAGAAATGTATTGCTAAAGAAAATATTATCAAATAAAGTTGGATCAAAAGAAGTTGATGAAGATTGTTCTTGATTTACAATTATTCCACATCTTATTCTTGTTGATCCAGATAAGGATGATGATGCCAAAACTGCCATATCCAAAACACCGGAATTGGATAGGGAAAATTGTTTTGAAAACCCATCAACAAAAGTCCCCATGGTTGGGTTTTCTATATCAAATTGTATTGTTCCAGTAAATTCTTTGTCTACGATTCCTAAATCATCAACGGCTATGAATTTTACATTGAAGAAAGATCCCGGAGAAACGGTAGTTGGACACAAAACAATTATAGAAGTTGCATTTTGACCTATGAGGTTCAAGTTTGGAGTTATTATTTTATCAAAGTCTCCGTTTTGAACACTTGGAGTTTGAGTTCCAGATTTCTGGCCAATATAAAAATTAGTTTGAAACTCGCAAACTGTTTCTTCGTTACTTTTAAATAATAGATTCTCTTGAAATGTTTCTGTGGAAATTCCCCTGCTGCCTTGGCTTCTATCTCCAATCGAAAACACAACAGATTCTCCAACAGTTATTTGACTACTTGTTTTAACGTTGATTTGATAGTGCAATGGAGAAGTCGTAGTTTGTTGAATTGTTACTATTCCAAAATCAATTCCTTGAGTGTTTAAAACTCTCAGAAATCCATCGTCCAGGGCATTTTCTATTTGAGTTGGAGGCAAAAACGCATTCTGATTATAGAATCTAAGTATATCTGAATTTCCAGTTGTTTTTAAATTTATTCTTTGTCCATTTGTTATAGATATTATGCCATTGTTGAAAACATCATTTAATATATACTGCACAAGATATGTCGTTGCTAACCCAAAGCCCGTCTCATGATTTCCATCGGAAAGAATCCCAAATGTTTCCAATCCAGCTAATTGAGATGGGACTTTTGGCAAAGCTGATCTTGGTAAAACACTATTAGAATCGGTATAGTAAACCCAAGCAATATCATGAAGATTAAAACAATCGATAGCATCGCTAAGATTTATAATTTCTGTTCCAATTCTGTACTGAGATATAAAATCAAGATCGAGTTTTATTTTTTTATCGGAGTTTACTTTGTCAAAAAATATAATAAGCCCCTCGCTTGGTATGGCAAAATAAAGGCTTCCGTCTATAACGCCTTCGTTTGGATTTGCGTTAAATTCTAAAAAATCAACAACCCTAACAACAGTATCTCCAGGCCAAGGGCCATTTTTTGCTTTAAAAAAGAACCCATCTTCGCTGGTTAAATCTTCAAAATCCCTTTTAAGCATGACGGATCTTAAATCTCTGTGAACTTTGTTTGAAAATTTAAAGTTTGTGCTTTCCGACTGAATTAAACCGAAATTCATTTTAACAACATCGGACGAAACATTTCCCAAAGATAAATCATCTAATGAAGAAAGTTCTATTTCGGATATTCTGTCGGAATTGCTTGTGTTTTTTATCGGAAAATTGACATAGCTTCTACTTGGCTCTAAAATCGTAAATCTTATTTCAGAAACTTCCGGCGCAAAAGAAGTTGATTCGCTTTCAAAATTGATAGCAATAGAAATATATCTTCCAGATAAATTCACAGTGTTTATAGTATTTGGAAGAAAATCTACAGTGAAATCCGTGAAGTCTTTTTTATTGTTTGTAGTTCTTAGTCTATAGGTTAGTGTTGTTGAAGACGGAACATTGGCCTTTAAAATTACATTTTTTGTTATTTTTGGTTCTTCGAGATCTATTAATTTTCTCCAAATTCCAGATCTGTTCCTGAATTTTTCACGATCAAGAATTACATCAGAAACATCATCTGATAATGTTGAATATATGTTTTCATCGAATGGAGCCAGATAAAGTTTTGAATTTTTATTGCTCTCTCTAAGCGCTTTTAAATTTTCAAAGTTTATATTATGCCCAACCCCAACGATGTATGTCTTTGACGGAATATTGTTATAATTTGATGAGCTATCTATTAATTGTTGTAGAGTTTTCCCGTCAACAGTATCGTTTCCATCAGTTATTATTATCAAAGATTTATCTAAGTTGTTATAAAAATTAGAAGAAATATCATCGAAAATATACTTAGATACATTCTCTTTGTATTCCCATCTTGATCCAAAATTAGCCAAACCAGTAGATGTTGCCGTTAGGGCATCAAAGAACAACGTTCTCGCATGTTCTCTTGCACTAGAAGGCTCTCGACAAGAAACATCTAGTGCCTTTCTTACTAAAGTCACATTGCTTGAATATCCAGCATCAACTATTCTTCCTTTTATATTTTTTGTTAAATTAAAGGCTCCAATTATATCGAAATCTTCACCTTGAGTCCTTAATGAATTGTAAATTGATTGATTTCTTAATAAAATATTTTCTGAAACTCCGAATCTTATTATTTGGAAATATGGAGTATTGACCGCCACAGAAACAATGTTATCAACAATGTTTAGGGCCATATCTATGCGCTTTTCTTCAGGATCGTTTGCTACCATGCTTCCAGAGCAATCCACCAAGATTGTAACCCCAGCATTTGCAAATTTTGTGGTTTCTACGGATGCATATATAATTTCGCTATCTATTGGATTGGTTATTATATCTTTTATTTTTAATGATCTTTCCGATATACTTTTTGTTAGATTTACAAAGTTTCCACCATCATTTTCAGAAAAGAACACTCCTCCGTGTTGTGCCACAAAAATTTCAGATTCTTTATTTCTATTCAATCTAACTTTTGTTGTTTTTCTTCTAGACAAACCGATTACATAAAAATCTCCATTTATCGCTTCTGAAGTTTTATGCCCTCTGAAGCGAATTCTGTCGAATTCTTCGTCAGGTCCAACTATTTCTGATCTTATTAATCCATCGTCTTTGCCTATAAATATATTATTGTTACTAAATAGAATTGTATTAGTATTTTCTTCTGGTTGGCCAATATCTGGATATATTCTTTCCCAAACACCGTTAACAAGCCAATAAGCTCCGAATTCCGTAGCTATGGCAACTATCCTCGAAGATCCTCCGGAAAAACCATACTCATATCCATATTCATAACCAAAATTCTCTGAAAAACTCATTTCAAAAGATCCGAATCCGTAACCGAATAAAGAACCATCTGATCCAAAAACATCAAAATAACTTATTCCTTCTCCTCCACCATAACCATATCCATAGTTTCCGAGAATATCTAAATCTACAAGAATTTGATTAACATTAGTTAATGATGGTAAACCATTGTTTTCAGGGAACCATGTGGTTCCTGCATCAAGAGATCTGTAAACCCCATTGTCGGTTCCTATCCATATCTCAGAAGAACTAATTACAAATCCATCATTAACAATTATTCCAGATAATGTCGCACTTGCCAAAATTAATTCCGTCCAAGATTCTCCGAGATTAATGCTTTTAAAAACCTTTCCTCTTTCTGATAAACTTGTATTATCAAAAGCTAAAATAAAAGATCCATCTGGTCCAAACTTTACACAACTTATATTTCTAATGCTATTGTCGACTAGTGTTAGTCCATCATTTTTAGCATCCCATGAAGAGCCTCCATCAACACTTATATATATCCCACCATAATATGGCGAAGATGCCATATTAACATTAAATGGATTTGTATTTCCCAGCGAATTCACTGTATCTACATAATTCAAATCATTGCTTGATAAAGCGAAATTTGCCGGAAACCAATCCACATTTTTGTTGGAAATGCAATCCGATGTTAACGGAGAAACATTTGTTGAAATTAATCTTTCTCCAAAGCCATCGAGAGTTATAAAATCATTAACAATGGCCGTTCCATCTTGTTCTGCCATTAAAAATTCTTGTCTATTATTTAAGATTAGCGTTATTTCTTCTGCCGCAGGTATGTTTATGCAGGCATTATTTTCACCTTCAAATTCGATATGATTGAAATCTTCATAAACTTTAAAATTTCTCTGTATAACATCATCTGTAACAAAATCGACATATTCAAAACCATAACCATAACTATAAAAAAAAGACGGTTGACCTATCGCATAACCATAATCATTTTCGCCAGCTTCAAATATATTAAAAAAATCTAAAGCATCCGCCGGATCGCCATATCCATATCCATATCCATAAATTGGCGAAGTGGCATACGTGCTCCCATAGCCGCCTCCCCCGTATCCATATCCATAGACATCCGAAGTGAATTGAAGATCAGAAGAGAAAGAACTCACGCCCTTGTTAGAGTGATCTTCACAAGAAGTATAAAACCACTGAACGAAATTTACGCTAAAGTCCACAGGGAAATCAACATTGTCGGGTTTTTGATAAAGCGTTATACAATAATAGTCTGGAATTAAAACAACAGGATATGGAAAATTGAAAACAAACCACCCTGAGTAATCTATATCGTCAACAGTTCTTTCGATAGTAATTAGCGGCAAATTTCCATCGGGAACACCTCCATTGGCATGATCTGCAACATAGACAGACAAAACTAGCTTATAATCAGTTCTGTTGCCAACCCTGCTAGATAAATATAAACCGATATTATTTACGGTTACAGACATTCTTTATAGTCCTATATCTTTAAATATATTGACATCTTTATCAAGATCCACAATATCTTTTAAAAAATCAAGCAGACGTTCGTCTTCTTCTTTTATTTTTTCTAAATACTCATCCATGGGAATATCCGGCATATCCTGATAAATATTAACTTGATAACACTCTTTAAAAAAATCATCATAATCTATTCCAAAGTAGTTGACCAACTTCAGCCTTTCTTCATCGTTCATGTTTTTCTCCATTATATAACCAGAAATTCCTGTCCAATTACTCGATTCCCACTTAATGCTTCCAAATCTCCAACACTGCCAGAAAGAACCCAATTATCTCCATTAGCATCACCTTTAAAGATGCCAGCGTTAGTAGTGACATAAATGAATCCATTAGCATCCTCTGTGATATTAAAAATACGTTTAACATCTGCCGCAGAAAATTTATTTATAGTTGGAGTTATTATTTCCCAGTTTTTGCCTAAAGGAATTTCCACACTCTTGGCAAGATAAACCGCCTGATTCGAAACTATTGCCGCAAGAACAATGTTAGTTGAAGTTTGGATTAAAGCTGGAATTTTAAATCCAGATCCAGCTATTCCTTGACTATCGGTTGGAACCGGATCTCTACCAGCTTGTGTCGAATAAAAAATTCCGTTATCTGTTCCAATTATCCAGTTATTCCCATCTATTGTAATTCCGCTAAAGACCGTAGAAATTCCTCCCTGAAAGTCATCTGGATCAAGATTATAGCTATACGAATCTGGGAGATCCCCCGTTGACGGTCTATAGTTTGGAAGTTTCGGAAATTCTTCATCAGGAGTTATGGCAAACGGTTCTGGAACAAGAACATAAGGATAAATTCTATAAAGATAAAACATATCGTCTTTTATAATTGGAGCTACGACTCCTGCGTCCAAATCGGCAATATTATTTGGTAATGTTCTGTCTTGAGTAATTGGTTGTACCGAATCGATTATTGGATATTCTGGACTTGGACCGAAATCAAACTCATCTGGATATCCGGCAACACTTCTCTTCCTATTGGGAAGAACACCCACAATAATGGATCCATCAGTCATAAATCTTTGAGGACTGAACGGAACACCAACCAAATTTTTACCTTTCAAATTAACATCTCTTATTTCTTCTAGGCTTTCTTTTATAGAATTAGAAGATGCAAAAAATTGAGCAATTGATATTGGGGTGTTATAAACGCTAACCAAAGTATTAGTTGGATAAACAACTTGTGTTTGGGGAGCAAATATATTGTTGTTTATTCCAGCAGCCAAAGCTTTTTCAAAAGTAGTAAACGGTCCTTTCCTAACAATAAGGGCATGATCCCATCCATCAAAACTTGTCAAAGAATTATCATCGGGTTTTATTGGTCTGAAAATTGGATCAGCCAATATTATTTGAGTGTTTTCAGACCATCCTCCGTCCACTCTGTTAAAGATATCGCCCCAGCTTAATTTTATTTGTCTGTTTTTTCCAGAAAAGGCTATTATACTTTTTGAATTTTCTATTGTAATTCTAAGACCATTTTCTCCTCCCCTAATCAAATTTCTCACTATTCTATCTGAAGATTCAAAAATAGTATTTATTCTTTTTCCTGAAGATTCTATTATTCCAAAATCTTTTCTATCGTTAGTGCTGGTCCATAGTCCGCTTGCTGTCGCTAATGCCAATTCATTATTTCTTATATCGGCGATATCCAGAATTTCATCTGGCAATTCCGGATTGTTTATTTTATTCCATTTTAATCCAAAATCACTCGTAAAAAAGGCCCCCCTGTTTGTTGCGGCATACAAATTATTATCAGAAAGAGATATAATTTGATTAACTATTGTAGGATCGTCTTCTGTTTCGGGGATTCTTAAGATAAACGGATTACTAGGAGGATTAGCAAGCTGATCACCGATGAATACATCCTCAACATTAAATGGAATATCATTATTTTTAATAAGTATTTGAATATTGTTTGCATATTCTTTTGTTTTAAATCTTATTTGTTCTCTGTTGTTCGATATGGAATCATTTTTAACAAGAGTGCTTGCTGTTATTGAGTTTGTATCTGTCGATGCAAAATCACCTATTTCTATGAAATCTATATCGAAAAACGAGATATTCCCATCAGCTATAACGTTTAGATCAATTCTATCTCTTACTGAATTTTCTAACCTTATTATTCCATCTCCATTTGTCCCAACATATATATGGTTTGTAAAGAAAGAAACAATATCCGCCACATTAAACTCTCCATCAAAAGAATTCATAAGTTCCCAAGAATCTCCCTCATTCAAGCTTCTAAAAGTTTCTCCGTTATCATTTAAAGCATAAACTATATTGCAGTCTTCAAGATCCACTACAACTTTTCTATATGGAATGGAGTTTGGAAGGATATTTGTTCCGGAAGAAGAACTTATTTCGTTCCAACTCAATCCATTGTCTTCGCTTTTAAAAACTCCATCGGCAGTAGATATGTATATTGCAGCCTGTTCTAAAAGAAGTCTTGATTCGATATTTAATATTTCCAAAGTTAACGTTCTAATGTCCGTAGATGTTATTCCTGAATTTCTTTCAAACCAGGATTCGCCGTTGTTGTTAGAATAGTAAACTTTAGAAATTCCATTTGAAATATCTTCAGCTATAATATAAATGGGATTTATCTTTATTGGAATAACGATAAGGGTTGAATCTATGCGATATTGCTGATTCCTTAATATACTGTTTCCAAAAGTAGCATCCCCCCCTCTATTTAATATTTCAAAAGGATCTGCTCTCAAGAACAATTCTGTTCCTGTATTTGAAACTATCTCCATTGGCTTGGATTGTGTTGTTAATGTGGATGGTTTGACGATTCTGTGTTTTAATCCATTCCCAGACGTTGGGAATGGATCGGCCAGACGAGCGCTACTAGTGTCTGTTATTTTTAATGATTCCACAAGGGTTGATTTTCCAAGAATAATATCTCTTTCGGTATATGTCCCATCTAAATTCAATGTAAAAAATCTATAATAATATGGAATACCATCTCTTATCTTTCCGTTCCTATCCACAAATTTATTTAGAGAGAAATCTTCATTTCCAAAATATACAACGTTAGCATTTTCTATTTCTCCTCCAACTTGATATAATACCCCGTTTTCAGGAGTCCTTGAAGGAGGCAAGAAATCAGCCCTTATTATTAATATAAAATCATTCAGAGAATTAGAATAATTAAATTCAAGATATATATCAGAGAATGTTATGTCTATTTTTATATCTCTTATATTTGAATTTGTTGGAAGTCCATTTGTTTTCTTTTCATATTTTTGTATGTCATTATTTTTTATGTAAAGCCCATCGTTTTTTATTCCAACAAGAGTGACAAAGGGATTCACGGCTAACATTTTTATGACGGTTATATTTCCAGAAGGAATTCCATTATCATCGAAAGACCAACTTTCTCCAGAATTGAGAGATTGAACAACCCCTTGATTAGTTGTCCCAATCAATAATCTTTCGGGATTAATTCTGTCCTCCTCTATAGAAGTGACATTCCATAGACCTATATTAATTCCATTGAGAGTTGTGTATCTTGACTCAAACTGTTCCCAATCAGGAACAAGAGAATTTATTGAAGCCAAGCTTGTATTAAAAACGCCGTACCCAAGCATACCGGCATAAACTTTATCTTCTATTAATTCTATGGATTTTGCCGGAACCTTTGGAAGAACATCAGTAACGTTGCTCCAACCATGTCCTCCATCAAACGTAACAAATATTCCAGAATTATATTCTCCAGACTCATATAAACCGTTAACTGTTGAAATTATAATATTATCTTGATCTAATTTATTGAAAATCCAATCGCCGACAGAGGCAACCGGGAATTCGCTTTCTCCGGTGACATTGTTTATCGAGGAATACCATATTTGTCCGCCATCTCTTGTCTTCATTAAATAACTAATGTTATCCGTAGAATTAAATTTAAATTTCTTGTTATCATTAAAATTATTTTGTCCAAAATGTAAATATGAAGCGAAACCATCTTCTTCGTTAAATTTCACAGACCATGCATTTTTGTTTTTTGTCAAGAAGTTCGATTCTGTTTTATTGTTAAGGCCAGAAGAGAATGAGAAAACACCTGATGCGAATATTGAATCTTCATTGATTTCATATGGCAAATAAAATCCCACATATTCTGTTGATGAATAAGCAGCTTGATTGGGAATGAAATTTCTATGTCCTCTAAGACCAGAATAAACACCACATGCCAATTTCCTAAAATCATCCGATCTTTCCGCCGTAAAGGGAATAACCATTAAAGTGTTTGCAAACCCTCCCAAAACAAGAGATCTGCTTGACTCTATAAATTTAACTGCCCCAATATGCCCACGATATATGTTTTTTTGGAACCATTGGGGATTGTACTCGCCAATCGCTGGACGGTCCACTTTGATTATCGGAGATGGATAAATCCGAAATCCATCTCGCACTCTTCCAGCCAACGAACCGTTTACATCGTATTTAAATACTTTATTATCAACCAACGGGGCGTCTATTCTGAATGATAATACTTGAGGTGCAAAATCAACACCATAGATAGGAGTTCTTGTGGCATATAATGTTTTTCCATGTTCTATTGATTCTTCATCTACTCTGGCGGACAATGAGGTATAAACAAATGTTTCCGGTTCGATTTCTCCGGTTATAAAGGGTTTCCAAGAATCGCTATTCTTTTTAAATATTATCGAATCCTTACACCCTGAGCATATTATTATGTCTAATCCGTCATTTATTTCAGCGAAGGAATATGCAGATTGAATGGATAATCCATCTTTTCCACTTATAAATGTTACAGGCGTGGTAAATTCATCAGGTGATGAAAAATCAATAATAGCAAGTTCTCTTTCTTCTTCAACAATATTGTTATTATACATCCCGATGATCAGTCTTGATGAAGATGGTCCTTCTGATAACCACATATCTCCTATTGAATAAGATTCAAGAATGCCGGATCTTGATGGAAGATTTTCTGTTTCTAAAATATCTATATTATCAGATCCAGAGCTATATATTGATCTGTCTGTGAAAAATAATATATCTATTATTTCATTATCTTTTTCTATTTTGTGAGCAAATTTTATAGTATCGAAAATAACGTTGTCATCGTTGTTGTTTGTTATTGACCAATTATTACCACCACTTGATGTGGAAAAAATATTTTTTCTCACGGCTAAAAGAGCGTTGTTTTCTCCAACATCAATAAAACTGAACTGATCAGACCCAGCACTTAATAGTGTTGATGGTCTCCAATCGTTAAGTGTTAGATTTCCAGAATCATCTCTGAATGATATGTCTGGATCATTCTCTATTATAGAAGTAAATTCAGCAATATCCCTTATGGATAGCCCCACATCTGTAGCTATGACAATATCTCCGTTTGATCTTTCGGCTGCATTTCTGACAATCATGGACGATGGGATACTGTCGGTTTTACCAGAAAATAAATCGTTTATTCCGAATTCTGTTATAATATTTGGAGAATTAAATTCAACCAACTTGCTTGTTGCGGCAAGCCAACCAATATTTGATGTGTCAAAGAATATATTTGTGATATCATTTCCTTCTCCAAACGAAGCAATAAAAGTAAATTGTGTATCTTCGCTTGGAGTAAATTTAAACAATCCTCCACTTCCACCACAAATCATATCGAGTTCGTTTTGAGAATCTATTTCAGAATCAGATAACTCCACAGTCTTTCTGTCTGTTAATTTATATATGAAATTTACATCATTATAAAAAAATAAGAAATATGTATATTGATTGTTGTTTGGCAAATCGACATCTGAAAAATTAAAACCAATGTCTGTGCCGTCACCAGCATAGACAACAAAAGCGGAATCGATCTTTTCGACTATCATAAAATTACCAATTGACGGAGGATTTTCATCTTCAACTCTTTGAATGTCAAACGAATTAAAAGAATTAAAAATTATTTCAAAACCATTGGTGTTCGATCTTGTGTCTGGAACAATGTGCTTGCCAATAAGATTGTTTGTTCCATAATCGATTGCTGTCGAGCCAGTTATTCTCCACACAAGATTCCCGTTATTGGTTTCTTCTTCGATGGTTAAAACTATGTCTCTTATTGGAACAAAAGTTATATCTGTCCCATTTACGACGGACGGAGTAATAGTTGAATTGCTTCGTAAAATAATAGATTTTGGGAATACAGAAGATATATTTGTCCAATCTATATTTACTTGAGGAACATCTACTGTTCCGTCGGCTATTATGGACATTGTGTTTCTTACATTAATTGAATTTACGGCCCCAGTTAATCCTGTATTTTCAGTAAACCCTATTCCAGTTGGAAAGTTTGTCCAAACTATTGCCGGTATCTCGTTTATATTGTCTCCGTAAAAGCTGGTGGAAACCCCACCATTTCCACTTGCTACCCAGATATTTCCTCTATTATCTTCTATTACGGATCTTATTGTATTGCTTCCTATGTTGCTATTATCAGCATTGAAGTTGTATATATTATTCCCAAAAACAGCATACAAACCAAACCCTTCTGTTCCAACCCAAATTGTTTCTTTTGAGTCTTTTAACGTGGCTACGACATTATTAAAGTTAAAACTAGCTAACGTTGGAGTTTCGTCTCCATAAAATTCATTAGGAATTCCACTCAATATAAAGGTTTTGTTTTCCGCATCAAAAATATATCTTTGATCCGCACCGAGATCCATTATATTTGTGAAATTATTATAGAAAAAAGAAGAGAATTCAAGTTCTTCATCTCCTTCTATTACGCAAAGACCGTTAGAGGTTAGGGCAAAAATATTTCCGTCTGGCGTTGTAAAAACTTTATTAATATTTCCAGACGGCAATCTATTATTGTTAGTTAATATTCTTATTGTATCGTCATTATTTAATATTGCGGAAACTCTCCCATTGTCAAAAAGATAAGCATCCAAACATCCTGGTCTGTCATCTATCCCTCCGATTTCCAATCCATCTATTTTAACAAAGCCTTCTCCGAACGTATTTGAATACCATAATCCATTTTGTAATGTTTGATTTGTCGATCTGCTTGCCGTTATTTTTCCACTATAATCTACAGTTAAAAAATCTCCGAGTTTTCCTATTCTTAAAGAAGGAAATTTAGTATTGAAATCAATGTCGTTATCTTCGAATGTTTGTCTTAAATCCCCGTTGACTATTATATCAAAAGTTGATTCTGTTATATTTTCCACATCTTCTACTCTGCTTGTAAATATTGTTAAAGCATCGACATTTAAGCTTGTTTGAATTGTGACAATGTTCCCCGCATATGCGCCTGCATCCAGTGGAGAACCGTTGCCGGTTAGTGAAGTTTTGTTGGTTATTGTATCATAAGAAAAAGAAATAACAGAACCAACAATTGTTGAGAGCGTATATATTTCGGACGAGGTTATCCTCTCTATTCTCGTATTGAATATAGAATTTGATCCATTAACTTCGAAAGAAATATATCTTTTTATAAAGTTTTCAAAAGGATTTTTTTGTCCAACAGATAAAGCAAATCTTATAATGTTTGTTGTTCCCTCTGAAATAACTCCTGAAGAATTAAACGTTGATTGTTCAAAAGACTGTCCAGCATCGACACAAAGGAAAACCTCATCTGGAATATCTGGATTTCTACTCAAAACAATTCTTTTTATTGAGGCCGGGGTTATTGCTTGAGGCAATGTAAAAACTTGGAAAGTTTCAAATCCATCTTTTGATGAATATACTGAACTATTGGCAACAAATAACATATCGTTACTGTTTGCCTCGGAAACAACCAGGGGATGTGATATGTTCAAGTTATCAAACAGTGTTGTTACAGAAATAGATGGAGATATTGATATTTTTGAAATTTTATTTGATTCGGATATATATATTGCGCTTCTAGATTCACTAAAAGCCAGACCATTAAACAAGGTTTTATTCGACTTAAATGTCGAATCTATGACTATTTTTGTCCATATTAATCTTTCAATGGATTGATTCTCATATCTTTCGTCTCTTGCGTCTCCTCTGTAGACAACGCTATTTTCTCCTTCATCTTGCAATAAGTATGTAGACCTGACCGTTAACGGAACAGTTGTTGGCAATACGGTATTGTTAGCTATCCCCTTTATATTGTCCAAAGCCAAAGAAAAAGATTCTTTCCCTATTTTTTTCCAAGATACACCGGAATTCACAGATAACATTAAATCGTTATCATAATTAGAATATATGGGTTGTTTTAAGGTTACGGACATAACGGTTCCAATGGCGATAGATGATCCAAAATCTCCAATAACAATTAATTCTATTTTATTTGGAATTGTCGAAGATACTACCGGATATAAAGCTCTATGTATAGCTATTTTTGTTGCAATCCCTCCGATACTAATATCCAAACCTATCAATGAGTTTTCTTTTCTAAATATAGATTCGGTGGGAAGAGAGGAATAGTCAATTTTTATTGATGTCAAATTGCCTATTTTACATTTGTTGCTTATAGGATCAAGAATAGCTCCAGAAAAAGTTTGATCAAGAACCACGGTGACAAATTGTGGATTATTGGAGTTCCCCACCCCCTTTGTAAGTTTTGGAAGAAAATCTCCATGTCCACCGTTTTGAATCGCAATTATTGTTGGCTGATTTATATTAGGCTGAATTGTGGCTCCAGTAAGATAAAATGATCTCGGATAAGAATTAATTTCGCCAACAACTGGTTCGTCTCGATATGTAAAGAACAAACTATCTGTAAACGGATCTTCTGTGGTTGTTTGCGTAAAACTAGATGTAATTATTCTATTAAAATTGGATGAAAAAAATATTTTTGTATTCTCAAAAATAGCTGTATTTTTATCTATATTTTCTGTATTGCCAATTAAACTTATACTTGAAGACACATCCGACACAACAGCCGAAACAGATGGTGGGATTTTGTTTGATATTTGTAGTTTTGTATTAAAACTTTCGCTTGATGTAAAATGTCCGTTGGAATAAAACCACGTTTTTCCACCATCTGTCGATTTGTATATTGGAGGCAATTGAAAGGTCGAACCAACATTTCCATGGAGAGAAATGTATATTTCATCAAAATTCATTGGATTAACAGATATGTATGCGTCTGTTCTTTGATTTAATATTTTAAGGTTTTGATAGCTATCCAATGGGAATATCGTTTCTGAGATAATTTGGTCTCCATTCATCGTTACAAAGAAAAATGAGTCAATATTTCCGACAGAGGGATTGTTGGATGTCAAAGTCGATTTGTACAAGAAATGAACAATATCATTTTGTCCAGGTCTTAATGTCAATCCAAAGACAGAACTTGAAAATCTATAATCCCTATCCGTAAATTTTGGATCTTTGTCATATACTGATTCCCAAGTATTTCCGCCATCCGTGCTTCTAAATATTATTGCTTTCCTATCTCCCTTTGTATATGGCTGAAGAGGCGTGAATCTTGTGCCATTGAAAAGAGAAGTATTAAGAGATCCGGTCCAATCTCCAAATTCAAAGATTGGAGGATCGGAAACGGAAGCTACATTTTTTATAGATAACGGAAGACTTTTGAATGATAAATCATTTATTCTTGTTTTTATATAAACTATATTTGGATCATTACCAACTTCTATTTCGTCTATATTTAGATTTTCTGGCAATCCATTTGTTGGTAATTTTATCCACGAACAATTCCCAGTGAATGCATTTGTTGTTTTGTAAACTCCTCCTCCGGCCGTAGCCACATAGGCCGTATCAGAAGTTGAATTTGGACAAATTGTTAAATCTTGAACATAAATATTTGAAAGACCATTGATGGCTTGTTCCCAGCTATTTCCCTCGTCTAGGCTTCTCATTACTCCACCGCCAAAGGAATATGTAAGAATATTATCTTTGTTTGTGAAAACAGAAACAGATTCATTTTTAGTAGAATATCCTTCGGTTTTCCATATAAATAATTTAGATCTTGTTATATTGTCTATTTCCCTTATCCACGAACCTCCATTTGGATCAATAACATAAATTCCACCATGTTCTGTTCCCGCATATAGCAAACCATTGGAAGACAAGAATAGTTTCCATATATTTTTATGTTTTAAATTTAATTCATCAACTTCTTCCCATGTTCCTCCGGTAAAAATGTCTCCAATCCAATGTCCACCTTTATGTGCCCAAACACCATTTCCCCAAGTTCCCACATAAATATCCAAGCTTTCATATTCGATTCCGACCCCATACCCATATCCATATGAATAATCATATTCAAATAAACCCAACCCATATCCATATAAACTGCCATCCAGCCCAAACACATCAAAATAGTCCAGTCCCTCGCCATATCCATACCCATAACCACTAGTCGGTGTTTTGGGAATGCAAACTATAGAAGTAATGTCTTTTATTTCAGAAGGAACAAGTATATTGAACCATTCTATGTCAGATGTGTTTAAATTATTTATATCTTTAGATACAAATAGTCCTCCAATTCCACATCCAATAACAGCCTCAGATCCAATAACTTTCATATCTCTTATGAAAACCGCCGATTCTTTTACACCAAGAGAATTTTTAATATCTGTTTTTGGAAGATTGCCACTTATATCTTCATATTTTTCAAAATCCATAATAACTATTTTATTATAATTTCCTGATGGACTTTCAATTTCTTTATCTATTGCGATCCAAATAGCATCCGAGATAACTTGTGGAGGCAAAATCGCCTGTCTTTGTCCGGCAGATAAAAACAATTTATAATCCCCGGATTCGGATTTTAAATTAATTATCTCAAGAATAATCCTGTTGCTCCCAACAACTCCACGAGCTTCGTTTGTTATTTCTGATAGAACAAAGTATCCACCAATAATATCAGACCCATGTAAAGTTATGTCAGAAAAAAGATCAGGAGATTCTGAAGATTTTACAGTATATGTATATATGTTTTCGGCTCTAAAAAATCTTTCCGAATATCCAATTCCATCAAATAATGACGATGTGTCTATGAAGCCTATTTCTCCAGTTGGATCGATCCCTGTTATTCTGTTGAATGTATTTTGATTTGGAAAATCAGAAACTGATGTCGCTAAAAATCTCTCTAACCTGCCGACAATGTAATCATATCCATAATTTGAAAGATCAAAAGAATCCGATGGATTTTCGACAAACGGTAATAAATATTTTCTTCCGTTCGAAGATTTAGTTCTCCATACCCCGCTTCTATCTGTTCCAAAAAAAATTCTTCCAGAATCCGATTCTTCTATTGTGGTTATAGATTGTCTGTCTGGCAAATGACTAAATGGTTCTTCGTAAATTGTTGGTTGGTTGGAATCTATATTTACTCTTTCAATTCCAAGAGAATTGGAAGGAACTCCTATTCCCGCCAATAATGCTCCGTTTCCAAAATTTTCTGATAAAGCGCCAGATCCTTTTATTCCCGAAACAAATGCAGTTAGTCTTCTATTGTCCGGCAGATCGTGATCAGTGATGGTTCTGTCTATTGATTCTGTTATGTGGGAAGCATTAGATTGATCTATAGAGAATACATGAGGAATTTCTTTGTCGTCTTTTTTTTCTCCTATTTTTTCCCAATCAAATAAATCTGGATCGTTTTCCAATCCAAGACTTTCTGCGGGGCCATAATTGACTTGGACATATTTTTTAGTCTCTATTAAATTGAATCCTGTGTTTATTGTGGTTATTGTTGAAAACAAAGAATCAACAAAAATATCGCTATTTTTTTCAAAGATGTTCCATGGTCTCCAAAGTACGGATTTTATTTCTGAATTTTTCAATATGTTGTCATATTCTATTTCCCAAGTTTTATCACTGAGTCCGTCTTTTCTAAATAAACCTTTACCCGCTGTTCCAATCCAAACTCTTTCAAGATCTCCATTATCTTTTTTAACAAGATCCATGGAATTTATGATGTGGTCTGGTAATTTTTGTTTTTCCCAAACGAAACTTCCAAGAGTGTCATTTCCCTTATAAATTCCATCTTGTAATGTTCCTGCATAAATTATAGTGTCTCCTAAATCATCGAAAATAGCAAAGTCATTAACGGATTTTGGAATCAAATCATCGCCATCAATACCGCCAATTTGTTCCCATGAATTTCCATCGAATCTATAGATCCCTCCACCTAAGTTTTCGGCAAAGTTTAAAGCACAACCATATAAATATGAATTATGTATTTTTATTTTTTCAAACTTTACAAAACTTTCATTTATTGAAGAATTTATAGGAAGTCCATCATTGATTAGTCTCCATGTTCTTCCACTGTCAAGCGATATATAGGGATTGTCTTTTGCTGAAGCATATATAATTTTAGGATTATTACGATCTATGGTTATATCCAAAACTCTTCCAGATTGGATATCCATACCAACTCTTGATTGATCTCCTATTCTCGCTATTTCCAATATATTATTAGAATCTAAAACAATTGTATCTTCCGTATTCGATAAAATCTTGAAAAATGCGGAAGAATCAAGTCTTGGATATAAAACATATCCTCTTAAATCATATCCATCAGACAATATCGTTGGCAGATTGCCCTGGTTGAATGTTATGGCGTTGGAAACAAATGACGAAATAATCATGCTATGAAATATTGCTGCATGAGATATTCTTCCGCTTGGAGTTGGCGGGGTATTTTGGGCGTCAATATTCCAAAGCCTGACCAAATCATCAAGATCGTCATCTCGAAAACTTTCTGGATCCAATTTTAAATAAATTTTTGCATAAAAAAGTGGGATTTCTTCTGGTGTTAGCGTTTTTATTCTTGATGATATTATTTTATATTTTTCTTCGGCCTGGATATCTCCAAAGTAGAAATCCTTTAACCCATCAACTACAAGGAAATAAGATGGAGGGGCATCACCAAAACCTCCAAATGTTGGATAATGTATTTCAATCATTATCTCTTCATTTTGAGTATTAGCATTTATAACAAACAATACCAAGCCCACCGTATCTCCGGAAGACAATGCCACATCAAAATCGACTATTATAGTCGAGCCAGTGTCGGTTATTGTATTCGGGTTTGAAGTAGACTTTCCATTAACAACAACTTCGGCCCTGTAAGTTCCATTAACGAATAAATATGAATATTCAAACAAATCCACAGATGGTTTTATAAATGTGTATGATATATTTCCAGAAGAACTAGTTGGGCTTAATGTTTCAGATCTTCTATAGCTTGCAAAAGTTATCAACCCTGAGAAATTTTTTTCAAACAAATTTCCATTAGAAACAAGCGCCCTATTAATCGACCCATTGCTTGGGGCAAATAATGGGACTTGAGATCCAAATTGAACAATAACAGGAAATAAAGCTGGATGAGTACTAAACGGAGCATCAAGTCCGTACCAATAATATTTAAAATCGCCCTCTCTTTTTCTTCTAAAGTTTCCACTTCCGGGAGGATCCTCTATGAGGGGCAATAAATTAGAATTGTAAAGGAACGGATATCTTCCGTCTAAAACAAATTCCACAATTTGACTTGAAATTTCTTTGCCATTTGGATAAATTGCATTAGTTCTACTTGGCAACAAACCTCTGTTATAGTGACCAATTACTTTAAAAGTATAAAATCCAGTATTGGCTTCGAGAGTTATGAATTTTCCTATAAATTCCCCATGAGTAGGAACTCTTCTGCCATTTTCTATTTTTGTTAAGATATAGGTTCTTCCACGAATATTATCTATAAAAATGACATATCTTCCAACTGTTTCTCCCGGTCTATCGGGGTCCGGAAGAAAATGCCACGCCCCAGTATTATTTATAAAATTTAAATTATTGGGATTGTTAAATTGATCTATTAATTCATCTGTGAAATTAAAATATTGTTTTTTAAAATCATATCTTGAAACTTGAGGATCGTTGCCCATTACAGTGGACTTCAAAACCCCATATCCCTCAGAAGCCAAGAAAACCTCATTAACATTACTTGTATTATTTTCTATCTTCCTTATAACCAAATCCGCTAAACTTATTCCCAGTATATTTTTGTCTCCCGTCTCGATAACCGTAGAATTATCGGCCCCAAAAGAACTTATTGATTTATAGTTTTTTATCTTTAACTTATTCTCGCCATAATAATACAGACCACGAATGTCTGAGTCATCGACCTGATAAGAAAAAGATCTAGAGGCATCAAGCTTCCTTGTTGCAATGTCATATGTGGATATTGTTTCAAAATTATTGCCATAATCAAAACTTCTAAACAATCCAGATTGATTTACGACATTGACAATCCAGGGATTTTTATCATCGAAAACAATTTGCCTTGGCACAGGGAATTCTTTTATTCTGTCGTCCGTTCTAAAATCCCAAACAATATTCCAGTTCAATCCGCCATCAATCGTTCTATATAAACAATCCTGGGATCCTGCCAAAATCATATCTGTATCAGCGGGATTATGAGCTATGGCAGTTATATTTATATCATCGAGATTATCGTTTATGTCCCTTTGATTTGTTCCCAATCCCCATGTCAACGTCCATTCGTTTGTCGTTTTGTTATATTGGACATATAATCCATTTAAAGTATCCGGTGGATTAAAAGAACCAGTGGCATCTATTGTTGGAAGAAGTTCGCTTGTTTTACAAAAAACAGAAACATCTTTTTCTCTTTTCCATATCCCCTTGTTGGTTCCCGCATAAATGAATTCATCCACTGGATTAAAATAAATATAACTTGTCAGGTCTGTTTTCTTTCCAATATCATCGTTTGAAATTAATATAATGTTTTCTATAAAGCTAAATTCAACGTCAATAGAACTTTCATCTTCATACATTGTCACAAAAGTGTTTATTAAGTCTGAAAAAGGAGAGGTTTTTATTGGAAGAATTTCATACAATTCACCAACATTTATAAAATCTCTGAAATCTAAATCGTCTTCAACAGCTACATAGGCAACAATAACATGAGATCCAGTAACAGGGGGCATTGTAAAAACAATTGTCGTAATGCCTTCTAGTGTGCTTTCTAACGTGTAATCGGCAGTCAACGCCTGTTCTTCCCCGTCAAGATAGGCTCTGAAATCATTTAATATGGCTGGCGTTCTAAGTAAGAATGAAGATTCTGTGCCGTTAGCATTTTCAGAAAAATTATCATATGTTCTTTTTCTGAGAATCCAAATTCTACTTGCTGTGTTGTTTTCTATCGTATAGTCAAACTCTTTATCTTCTGAATCCAAGATTATTCTTCTGCCAATGAGCGAACCAGGAGCAAAAGTTTTCGATGAATCATCGATATAATCTCTTGCGGTAGAAGTTGCAGTTCCATTGATTTCTGTATCGGAATCCAAATCCGTTGTATTCGGGAACATATGTTGCATAGCCATAATAGAAATAAGAAGATTAGATGTTCTTATTCCCTCAAGTTTATATGGCAATCCAAGTTCTTCAATAGACAATTTGTCTTCTATTTCTTCATGAGAAAAACTTCCAACATCTGTTATGTATAGGTTTTTTATTGTTATTCTTACTATGTCATCTATGTTTGCTGAATCCGAAATCACAATAAAATTATCAGCATCAATATCTCTTGGCAAAACTGCAACAGTTAATCCATTTACTCGAATATCGTCTATAGACAATCCTATTATTGATTTAAATATAGGCTCATAGGCTTTGTATTCGGACGCTATAGTTATCTCATCATCTGGATTTATTTCGTTATCAAAAACAACAGATTGTCTAAAATAATCGGCCTCATATTCTTCGATATCAGTGGAATCATATCTTCTGTCTTGAGGTATTCCATTTATTATAGCTAATGGTTCTTTTTTTCTAAATATGGAAAATATTTGATTTTCAATTATTTCTGAAAAATCGGCCTTTGATGCGTCAGCCAATTCGACATCAAGATAAAAAAGCCCAGATACATCAACACCATGTCCAAGAACTCTTAGTGGTATATTCCTATATATACTACCGGAATTATCTCCAAAGAATATCCAATCGTTATCATTTATAAAACCAAGTATATCCGATATCTCCAAACCATATCCATAGCCATATTGATTGGAATAGGTTGATTCAAAATCTCCAACACCATAACCATATGTTGTCGATTCGATACCAAATACATCGAAGAAATCCAATCCTTCTCCATAACCGTAGCCGTATCCATAGCCATATGGAAATTCCGATTTTGAAACAATAATTCGCCCAAGGGATGGATCGGTATCTAAAACTCTAAGTTCTATCTTTTCTGTGGTAAAAACAGAATTTCTATCTTCAGGAAGACCGATTATTTGAGTTGTTGATCTCCAAGATAATCCTTCGTCAACACTTTTGAAAATTCCATATTTCCCACAAGAATAAATATCATTCTCATCAACAATAATGGTTGAAGACGGATGTAATATATTATTTATAGATATTCCATATATTGTATTCTCAGAAACTGACCATGAATAAAACAAACCATTCCAAACACCACGGTAAATGCTATTATCTGATGCCAATATTAAAATGTCATTACTTGTTGAATTAATATCATTGTGTGTATCTGATGGAGCAAAGGCATTCGTCCATGTATAGTCTTCTTTAAAATATAAATTTGTTTTATCTCCAACCTCATCACTATAATAAACATCGCTATCGGACGTGACAACAAGCCTGTCGTTTGAAAATATTACTTTTCTAATCTCTCCCGATAGTCCATTTGCTATTTCAAACCAATCTAATAAAACAAAGCTGTTTGGAAGTCCGCTTGTTTTCCCAACAAAAGTATTTAATAAATTATTAACAAGAGATAGGCTGGTGTCTGATACAGTAGCAACAGTATTTTTTTCTGAAACATTGGCTGTTACAAATAATAAATTATTGTCGACTTTTATTGGAAGTTTTTCTTCATTCCCGAAACCATATCCCGATGTTCCGTATCCAAAAACATTTCCTCTAACCCCAAACACATCAAAAAAATCAATAGCTTGGCTATACCCATATCCATAACTATAAGAATTATTTTCCCATATATTGAATGGTTTAAAATCAATATTTCCATTAGGAACAAAATTAGCTCCAGAATCTATTCTATTGTTTATTTCAGAGCTTGCCAATATATTGCAATAAATTTTCCCATCAGAAGTGCCAACAAAAAGAATTGTATTTTCTTCAACCTCAATGCAACTCAAACTTACAGCCTCATTCCATAGAGGAGTCGAGGTTATATCAAGCCAGAAATATTTGCTCAAATTAGAAATATAATCATAAACATAAACTCTATTATCCAATAACATAAAAGCGGTTTTATCCATCAAAAGTGGACTTTCCCCACCACATGCGTCTTGTATTCTGATGCCATTGATATTGGTTCTGTTAGCTGTATTGGGCGTGGTATTTAAATCAAATGAAAGATTTACTATTTCGTCCAAATCAGGATTGTTCAAATCTTGCCAGTCGTTTTGATTTATAAATCTATTTCCGACGTAAAACAATCTATCCCAATTATCAGATGTGATATTTATTGGATTTTTTACTGGGATTATAATAAATGGAGAATCATATTCATTTATATCTTTGTTTAAAGTTATACTTGACCATCCACCAATAAAATTTTCAGGCAATTGAAACATCAATTTGTCTGTTTCCATATACAAAAAATCATTAGAAGCACAAGCATGTATTAATTTTAAAGATGAATTTTTTTCATCAAAAAAGATATGCTTTGCATTTCTTGCGTTAAATTTATTCTTGTGAACTGGATAAAATTCTTGATAATCGAAATTTTCAGAACGATGGACATATTCTCTGGACGAAAAGGGATCATTTCCGGGACGCATTGCCTCTTTGTGTCTTCCGATATGACTTATAGCAGGAATTAAAATAGGATCTATCTGATCTAATTTTATACTATCTCCAGATATGTTTATATCGACTTTTTCTTCAGATGGATTGTTTCCTGAAAGATTTAATGTGCTTTTTATTTGTGTTTGATCATTGTTCAAAACTAAAACAATCTGAACAACATCTATTGGCTCTAAGCTTTGTTGAAATGTGACAGTTATGGTGCTCCCATTATCCAAAACAGATGCGCTATTAAAACTAAAAAATCCATTTATATAAACAAAAGTTTCATAAGTTCCATTAGCAAAATTATGTCCATAAACAGATTCGTCGGGTTTGTTAAAAGTAAAAATTCTGTCTTCCGACGTAGATGATGGAGATATAAAATCAGTTTTTGTAGTCAATAGAATTTTAGACGGATTGCCTTCTTGACCATCATGAACATGAGATTGTGTTGCGGGACCAACCAAAGAATCTGCCGATTTTTCTCTTGCAAATTCTTTTGCTTCATTGTTTATATCTATTACTTTAGTATTGTCTGTGCGAACTTCACCAATAACTAAGCTGTTTAATGGATCGACACGAACAATAACATTATCTTCTTGATGAAGAGGATCGTTAAAACCTATAACATTTCCCTGGGACCCGGTTGTAAAATATCTCCTAAAAAGCTTTTTATCATTTATAAAAACTACGGCTTTATTGTTATCTGGAATAAATGTTAATCCATCTATTTTTTTAAAATAAATAGGATATTCATCAAACGACTGTCCTGTTGAGATATCTTTTTCAAGACCGGCTTCGTTTGTCGATGTCGTTGTTCTATAGGGTCCGGATCCTGCTGGAGAGTTTATAGAGGGTCTTACAATTATTAATATTGCTTCTTCGGAAAGATCGATAATAGCTTCTGGATTATTTTGTAAATTTTGTATAAGTTGATTGTTTATTTCGATATAAATTACACTTATTCTATTTAATCCCAAATTTGGGATAATTATGGGGGCATTAGTTCTAACACCAATAAAATGTTGTTCTTTTGTTGCAACACCAGTAATTTGATCTATTTTGGTGAGGGTAAATGGAACAATTCCAAAACCGGGATTTATAGTTATCGCCGTGGTTCCAGATTGATCTGAAGTCTGTAACAATCCCCATCCACTCAGTACGCCTCCCCCGCTTAATTTTAATGCCAAATCAAGTTGATTCTCTACTGTTTGGAAACGTTGCATATCAGCTTTCGCCGAATATACATCGCCATCTTCAAAATATTGAAGCAAATATTTACTAGTGCGTCTATTTGCCATGTTATATTAATCCCAGAATTTTATTTGTTACACAATTATCAATACCATAGTTTTCTATAATTTTGTTATCATATGCCATTGCAGCTTCTTGGGGCGTTGCAAAAAATCCAACTCTTTTTCCTTTAAAAATAGCTTGCCACCCATCTCCTGTTTTTTTAACTCCCTTGAAGCCAGAAGTATTATTTTTGTTAATTCCTTTTTTTGCATTACGCAAAGAAAATTTTTTTTTCATTTCTTCCGAACGTTTTTTGCCGGTATTTTTTTTTGAAATTCTATCTATAATTTCTTTTGAAACAATCTTCCCCTTATTTTTTTGGGATATTTTCATCCTAGTCGTTTCTGAATGCACATATCCGTTTCTCGATACTATTAGTTTGTTTTTGTGTTCTTGTGTTCTATTTTTTGCATATTCCGACATTTTTTTTCTTGATTCTTCTGAAAACACTTTCTTTGAATTTCCTCCACAAGTCACATTATATCCAAAGGGAGACATAGTATTGTTAACTATAATTTGTTCTTTTTCTTCATCATCTAGTTTTTCAATATTAATGTTTTCTTTTATTATAGACCATTCAAAATTGTCAAATCCATATTTTCTAAGAGCCATTTGAAATGGGAAATTTTTATTTTTTTGATCATATTTATGGGTAGAAACTCTTTCTGAAAAACCTTTTATTGTTTGTCCGACATAAGATTTGCCGTTAATTTTATTTGTTGCTTTGTAAATTATTCCAGTTCTTTTCATGTATTTATGCAACCTTATTAAGTTGCTCAGAATTTCCATCAGTGGAAAACATAATTGCGAATTCATCTACAACAGGCACTTTTTCCGAACTGCTTATTAGTCTGATTCCAACCCTAAAGTTTTTACCTTCGGGAACTCCAATTTGAGATAGTGAAAAAACCTCATTTGGATTTATTATTTTGTAATCCGAGAAATTTGTAGAGACTATTCCATCTGATACTTCTTCAGTCGAAATCCCAAACTGAATGTCGGTCAGAGCAATTCCACTAGGATCAACAGGTTTTTCTCCATTATACGTCAAAATACCCCTTAAAAGTCTGCTTTGTAAATTAAAACTGGTCGTGAAAAAATTAACAGAATTACTTTTTGAGTATGCTATTGTAACATCATCAACTTGAGGAGTGACATCTCTTATTCTTGATCTTAATGTCATTTTAAATTGAATAAATCTATTCAATTTAATATCATCTGGGTCATCGCCTGCTCCAGTGTGGGAGAATCTTATAATATCAGCACCGGGTGAAGTGAATGGCTCAAAAGTTATTGTCTCGTCATTTGCTATTATGGTATTGAATTCTCTGCTTAATAATTCATCTTCTGTCGAGCCTGTGCGGATTTCAAATTCAACACTTGTCCCCGCAGGGAGACTTGTTGGAAGAGGAGTCCAAGAAATTGTGCGATAAAAACGAAAATCGAGACCAGTATCAAAGATATTCGAGATATATATCGCATATACCTCTTCAAACTTTTGTCCTCCGAAGGTTGGAGAAGCTTCGGGGAGAGTTGTCGAAATTCTTTCTCCAAAATCAGGTTCTAGTGGATTTCTCTCAATTAAAGCTACTTGATTAACTGTATTTGAAGAACTTACATCCGTTAACTCTCTGATGAATCCAAGAACAGTTCTACAAAATTGACTTGCAGAAATAGATGATGCCGATAAATCCGGATAAATTTGTTCAAATTGTTGATTTCTTATTTTGCAAAATATTGATCTATAACTTCTTGATAAGAAACTGTATTTTGAAGAATTATCTCCCACCATTGGGGCTTTCAGAGACGAATCATCCCAGCTTGCTTTGCTATATAAAATACTTGCTGAATTTGTATTTGATTGATCTTTTGCAACATATCTAAATCTTCCTATATGCCATCCCTTGGTTAAATAATATGTTTTTTCTGGATTTGCTAAATTTGTGCTAAAAAATCCTCCAACATCTTCTTCAACAAAAACCCCGCCAAAATCTATTATATCTTTTACTGTAGTTGTTATCTCTTCTCCAAATGAATTTCTTAAAAAATCTATGTTCAAATCAGCGTAAGTTCCAAGACTACTGTCAATTTCCAATTTGAAAGTATAATGTCCATTTTCTGGAACATAAAAAGACCCATTAGAAACTACAGCAAAATCAACATTTTCTCTTGCCGAAGTGTTCGACAATCCAACTGTTCCAAGTCTGTTTCCCAGGGGAGGAACAACCAAACCCTCGATTGATGGCCACCAACCATCAATCAAGTTTTCCTCAGAAGCCGGATCTATAGAGTCCAATGGATCTATTTCAACAATGAATTCATATTCATAGAGAGAAAAATTCATCAAACCTATAATATCATCTTCGACAACGACACTTTGTCCTTCAATTTCTACCCTTTTTATTTGAGGATTGTTTATTTCCAAAAATACATCTATGGTTTTATTTCTTATTTTATAAGCCATGGAAACCATTGTTTCGTCAAATGGATCTCCATCAAGAAGCAACAAACTCCCACCAAGAGGCACTGAAAAAATACTTGTAGAATCAATGTCGGCCTTTAGAGAAAGTCTTTCCCCAAAAACAAATCTATTATATACTTTTAGTCCAATTAATTGCCTTTGGGTCAAGTTATTCAGAATTGTTAATCCAGACGATTCTATTATTTCATCATTTTCATTAACATTAAATGCCTGAAACAATTGTGTTGTCCAGCCTTCGTCCGTCGGCACTCCGCTAGAAGCATTAAGAGCCGAATTTGGAATAAAGAAAATGCTAAGTTCACCCTCTGAAAAATCACCAGCATTACCGGGCGTATTTATTATTGGTGAGGTATTTGGATTCCCATTCGTGGCTATAACGTTCCCATTCATTTTTAAAGCATCATTTACAAGTTCATTTATAGCATCATCTATATTGGCTTCAACTGGTTCGTATCCAAAAACTTGGGTATATACAGAGCCCGAAAAGTCCGTGCTATTGTTTTTGAATGTGTGTTTTTTAAACCTATCAAAATTAGCTTGGTTGCTGTTGCTTCTGGCATATTGCATTTTACGACTGGCTATCATAGCTCCGAGGGCATCTGGATCTTCTATTACAACCCAAACTTTTTCAGTTGATCCATCTATTGTTTTTGTTCCACTCGAATGAACCGCTTGAGAATTTGGTTCTGCTGTTTTAAGAACAGAATTCAAAGATTTTTTAAATATATTCAGAATAGTGAAAGACCTGTCCATTATATTTCCAAGTTTTATTGTTTTCCCAATAAACTCTTCTTTAAATTTATACAATATGTCAGCCACCGGATTTGTGTCGTTAACACTTCCCGATGATGAAAGTTGAAACCCAAAAAGAGTAACGTTGGACACGGAATTATTTGATTGAATTTTATCATTTTGACTTAATAAGATAAAATCAGCATCAGTATCGGTCTTATAATGTCTTACGTGGTTGGGATCGAAATACCACATAGGTTCTTTCTTTCTTAAATTTTCGTCTAGAGATTTTATTCTTATGGAAAATGGCCTTGTGAATCTCCAGGATGTAATTGAAGACAAAGGAGAATATAGATTGTAACTTAATCCATAATTATCACTAAATCCAGCAAGGAGATCGTTTACGTTTTCTACGGCTCTATAATTGCCAGGATCTTCCAAATCTTCTATAATTAATTTTTTTATCATTATAGATCTTGATTTATCGACATCTACAGTAAGAAGGTGTTCAACAAAATTAAAATCATTTCCGTAAATTGTTGCCGTTGTTGTTGTTCTTATGACTTGTCCGTCATCGGCGGAAGTTACAGCGCTCTTAATGCTGTTCGTTTGTTGTATTGTTGAAGCCGCAGGAATAAAAACTGGAACGCTATAAATGTCGGAAATATTTCCGCTTCTATCTTGTGCTTGAATAAACAGCAATTTGAGTCCAGTTCCAACGACTGTTATTTCATGAAAATATCCAGCCTGATCTGAAGTATATTCTATCGTTTTTTCTGTTGGGGTTCCTGAGCTTGCGTCTATTATTGTTCTTTCTGATGTTTCGGCTGATTCCCATAAAGTTATATTATTATCAAAATAATATTCCATCAAAGATAGCGGACTTCTTGATGTTTTAATGATTGCCAAGGCATTTGTCACGGTTGATGGTATGTTCAAATCAAATTGTCTATTGTTTATCTTCTGCATCAATATGCCGATTTTTGTATCATCGTTTCCCGTGTTTAAAGGCCCTATATATTGGGCCGAATCAATAACGTTGAGGTTGGTATCCCCAAAATTTATGGGCGCTGTTTCCAGATCAACTTGAAATATCTTGATATTTTCTATTCCGGCGTTTATTTCTTTAAAATCAAAAAACAACTTCACCTTGTTGTCTTCGTTTGGTATTATGTTGCCAAATATATTGCCCATTGAAAAATTGTCTCCAGTTATTCTTGTTGATTTTCCAGAAACCGGAGTAATATCAATATCGAATCTATCCACTGGGCTCATCGTGGTGTAATTAAAGTCACTGCCGCCAATTGTGATAATTCTTTTTATTTGATTTGCCGTATCGAAATCACTTATTCTTTCTATCAAATAATATCCGCCATATGAGTTTGATTCGTCTTCCAGCCATCTATCATCAATAGATCCTGTTCTTCCATAATGTCCCTGAGCAGACAAGTCATCTCCTGTAATTAGTGCGTTTTGAAAATCATTGTCTATTGTTATTCTGTAAATAAAAGATGGGCCATTTGTTGAAGAAGCTGCCTCAAGAACAGTCTCGTCCAACAGTGTTGAATTTGGATTTGGTATATTATCATCTATAGCGAATAGATCATCTGTATATTCATCGGCGCTTAAGAAAACACTTTTATTTGCGGCCTCGATGGATCTTCGAAACAAATACGATGAAAAATTTATAATATATATATCAGAGTTTGTTGAGGTTTTATTTCTTAACAAATCTCCAATTGAATATAATCCCTTGTCTACCCCATTAAAATGAGTGCCATCATAAAACCATCCATCTTCAAACATTGTTTTCCCAAAGAAAAAATAATCCTCTGGTTTTAACATAAATGGTTGAAATACTCCATCGTCTCTTACTCTTAAAATTGTTCCTTGAGCAATTCCAGGCTCCGACCATTTTTCGAAATTGTATAAAAATGGATTGATTTGTCCCATGGCTCTGGTTGTGCCCATGAATCTAATAAAATCTCCACGATAAATAACATCAGATTGCGGCAAAGCCTCGTTTACAAACGATGAATCGTCTTTGGTTTCCATGGTTATGGTATCCCAACCGATAACATAATTTACATCTTGATCAGGATTTGCATCAAAAATGTATGGAACCGGGGGTTGTGGATTGGTTGGAGTATTTGAATAATTTACACTTCCAGGATGATAATATGGAACATATTTATATAATGGGATTTTTATTCTAAAAGAAGCATTGTACGAATCTGGATTATGACTAAAGTTTTCATCATCTTGTTCAACTCCCCATCGGTTTGCCATGGTCCACAAACTATTATTTGCCTGTGTTAAATTCCCCTCGTTTTTAAATGGAATTGGGGCTATTTTTGGATTTGTCAAAAATTGTTTGTCTTGTGGATTTCTCTCGGCATATGACAAGGCTTTTGGAGAAATTTTTCCTTTTCCGATAAATACTTTGGAAATATTTATTGGATTCCCAGTTGGAGATGTTCCAGCAAAAACACAATCTGTTTCCGGAGACATTTGAAAATCTATAAATGAGATTTGTGAAGAAAGAACCGAATCTTGTTCGTCTATTTTGTCAATTGCTCCATTTTCACTAAATGTTAATGCTTTTGGTCTTAGATAGATTTTGAACGCATTATCATTATCATCATCCGCTGTTAAATTATAGAATAAATAATGAGATCTAATTTGACCGTTATCAATTTGATCAGTTGAAAATTGTGGGAAAGCTCCTCTAAGAACGGGGTCTCTTCTTAGCTCGCCTAATGTTGGCGGATTGGAAACTGTTCCAGTAACATTGAAAAATTGATGTTTTGGTTCATCTTTTGGATTCGGTAAGGATTGTCCAGAGGCTCTCCAGCTTTCGACATCCAAGCCTCGAAGAAGAACAAAACTTCCGCCACTATCTTTTGTTGCTGATAAATCTGTATCTCTATATTGACCATAAGCTAATATATTAGACATGGCTCCATCAAATAAAATAAACAAATCGTTATACGGAACAGGATATGTTAGTTCTATGGCATCTGTAAAAGTCTGTGTTTGGTCAAATCCTGTTGGCCCAGCTAGTGGGAAGGTTAGTGTTCTAGTTACGACTTTCGTGCTAAATGGAAAAACAGAAAAGAAAGAAATGTTTCTATCCATCCCTGCTGGATATTTTTCATGATCAGAAGCTCCACCATAAATTCCACCCTGCCAAAATTTTGGGAACCCCTTTGGAATAAAATCGTTTACCGTAGATCCAAAATCATCTTTATATATTATTTTTTCTATAGTATCTCCAACAAAGAATCCATTGCTTTCATCTTCAAATCTGGTTTGTTCAAAGGGTCCTTCAAGATGCCCCTTGTTTATTTTGTAAAGATATGAAGATTTAATGGCTGATTGAATACTAAAATCTGGAACAATGTTATTTTCAGTTCCATGAAAAGATATCATTCCATAAAATCTTGGATTTGTAGTTGCCCCTCCTTTTTGTGCCCTTAGAACAATAGCATTATCTCTATAGTCATAATAAACAAATAGACCATCTGTTTCCTGTCTATCTATGTGTCTATCCTCTACTGTTCCAAGACCAACTATTCTTTCGGAAGATATAAAGGGCATAGACAAATCCGATATAAAAGAAGCCATATTGGGTTTGTTGTTCTCGTCAAACGAGCTTGGACTTTCAATACAGACATTCCTGATTTTTGGGTTAACGGCATCAAGATTCAACCTTCCGTCGGTATTCCAATCAGACCACTCAGAAGCGACATTCCCTCTTGTTTTCAGGCGAAAAAGATACTGCCCATCCACGTCATTGAATGGAGCTATGCTTGAAAAATCTATATATTTGAATTGAGCAGTGGTTATTTCCGAGATATCAACAACAGGCGAACCAACAAATGGTGAAACATCGTCATTGCCTTCTTCGATTAATTGTTCCCATTCATCGGGGATAGCTTGTTGTTTCACATTGAAAGAATAAACTTGTATTTGATATTCCAACTGTAAATCAAAAGAATTGTGTATCCAGGCAAACAACACATTGGTTCTATCAGTTGTCCAAAATTTATTGTTTATTGGACGAATAATGGTTGGAATCCTTGACTTCGGGCTGTAATATAAAATGGAACTGTAATTAGATATCATTTGAAAATACCTCTTTAAGATATTTTTATCTTTTATCCTTTATATTTTCCCCATAAAAAGTAATGATGACATTTTTAATTAACCTCACGATATGAAAAACAGATCATTTATATCAAAATTATTTGGAGTATAACCGTATCCGTAATTATAGCCATACCCATATGTCCTTTTTCCGAACCCATATGTTCCTATATCCAATATATTTAAGGATGTGTTCGTTACTTGCACAGAGCTTGTTTGTATTAAGAATATTCCCTCTTCTTCTTCTGGGTTTTTATCAATCTCACAAAATATCGAAAGAAATCCATTGAAGCTAACATTTGATAAAACTGTATTTCCAGGTTGTCTTAAAGTGTTTTGGCTTACATCGGAATTGAAACTCACATTACAAAAGGCTTCTCCAAAAGCATCCGTGGTAGTTGAATGCGGGGACAAAGTAACAAACGGAGATGCTTTAAAAACAACTCTTATATTCGGTTGTCTTATATTGTTTTCAAAAACAGTTGCTCTGACTGTTATGGTGTCTTCTCCGTCAGCCTTGAAGAATGGTCCTGACTCATAACCAAATCCATATTGATATCCGGCATCAACAAACTCAGATGGCAAGTCAATATTTGTTACTGTATTATTATATCCAATTCCTTCATAATCTCCAAGAATACCGAATACATTAAAATAACTCAAATCGGTTAAGTCAATTGGATCTCCAACATTTATAAAATCATATGAATACCCATATCCATATCCATAAAGAAGATTATCAATTGGTTCAAGATCTATTCTCCACGATTCCGACCTATTCGTTATTTCAAAAAACATTCTTACATCATCGAGATAAACTTCCGTGGTACTGTCTGTCGCTGTTGGGAAAAGAACTGGGCCTAATGAAAAAATTCCAGATTCTGGAACATGATAATAAAAATCAAAATCATACCATTGTTGATTATCATATTCTAAATTAAAAACAACCCCAGTTTCTGGAGTTTCTATGTTCTCATTCTGACTACCATTTGGCAAGACAAGAGTTGGTGTTCCAACTCCGTTAATGCCTACCGACATAGACAAAGTTTGTTTGTCTGATGTTGATGACCTGATTTTCCCGGTCACCTTCATGGTTTTACCATCCATGTATGTTTGAGCGGTTATTATTTGTTGAATGCTTGGACGCTGCCCGATTCCATCGTGGGACCACTTAAGGCTTTTTATTTCATCAAAAACAGTTGATGTCTCAGGTCCAAAAACAGGACTTCCTGGTCCCGGAGGAAGTGGAAGCAAAACCCAATCCGAAGGGAGAAAAGGAGTAAGAGATTCAAAACTTTCAAAACTTCCATTCAATAAAAGATTAGCCGAACCAATTGCAGCGACAATTGGAGCAGAAGCGGATATTGATATATCGAATTGAATCTGACTTGCCATTCTTACTTTTCCGTTGAAACATTGATTTTGAATCTTATTGTCAATTCAGGCATTGAAACTGGAAATATGGCCATTCCTAAAGAATCCACAATTGGCGTATAGACTCGCAATCCATTGATTTTAAGAGAACTTCCACCGAACAATTGATTCCTTAAAGTTATTTTTATCTTTCTAACATCTCTTGCTGAAAAATCTATACTTAATTTGTTTTCAAGAAGCCCGATGGCATTTCCTGTTCCATCATCCTTAAACGGTCCACCTTCATCCATTTGCGCATTAACGACAATAAAACCATCTGTATTTTCATCCACATAATCTTCATCATCTCCGCTTTCAAATCTTCCTTCACTTGAAGATACGCTAATTGATCTATCTTTAAAAACAGATGGCCTAAACGACCATCCAGACAAACCGGATCTTAAAAGAAGCCCAGAATTATTAGATATGTTGTTAAAATCAAGTAAAAAATCGCCAAGTTCTAAGTCGTTTAATAATGGATCTGGAGTATATGGCGCTGATGAATCCAAGAATTCAACTTCCACTTCTCTCGATCTTTCTTTTGGTCTTGCTTTCCATCTAACTAATGAAAACCCATAATTTGGCACAGATCCTGTAAAAACATTATCAAACTGAGGATTCCCTTCCGAAAGAGTGGTTCCATCCCAAGTGTCAACTTGAAGTGTTCTTGTGTTTGTTTCTTCTTCTCCAGCAACATTCATTGTTATCCTTGTTATCGGAACTGTTTGACCAAGATCAAATTCCAATGAACTATTGTTTGATTCAAAAGAAGCAAAAGCACCAGCAACAGAACCGTTATTGGCCTCAAGCAAACCGAAAATATCATCTACTAAAATTAATTCTTGGGATTTGATATCTCCAGACGAAACAAATTGATTTAATAATCCAGAAGAAAAGCCCCTTATCGATAATTCTTTGATTGTTATAGATATTGAAGACTTTAAAATTATTCTAATAGATTGTATGTATGACAATATGTTTTTCTTTGATATTTCGCTTTCGTTATTTAGGTTTCCATAAAATACAGAATTTCCAAGACTTATCCAGTCTTTAGAAGACACCAAGTCATTGCCCGTTGATTCCTTTTCAATATTTGTTATTGCTAAAAATTCAAACTCTGCTCTTCCAACACCTTTAAAGTCTGGGCTTGAATATTTGGCTTTGAAATTTATTTCATTTATATATATTGGTTTAGTGAAGTCTATTATTATTTCCCCATCTGGAGGCAAAATAGCGTCATTTTCTATAATATTTTCTGGACTTTGTGATGTTCCGTATACAATTCCATTAACCACCACGGTTTTAATTGCTGTCTCAGAATCGGGGAAACTAAGAGAAACATCATTCACAGAAAGAGATTTTATATAAACATTTATACCATTAGCCTCATTATCATAAACTGAGCTTGATTCTATTCTGAAAAAATTAGATGAGATATCTGCTGGTAAAGTTTTTCTTATAAAAGTCCTATTTGATGGATCATTGGAAACTTCCTGAGCCAAAGGTATGGTTATAATTTGATCCGGATCTGTAAAAAGTTTTTCCAATGTTTGTGCGGAAGTAAACGTTAATTCTGTCTCAGATGTGTTTGTGTCACTCAAATCCAATATGTCAGAACCATCTCCAAAATAATTTAGATTATAAAACATAGATATGTGTTGTGGTTTTTTGTAATTTAGATTTAAAAATACAAGATTTCTTTCTGGATTATCCGTATCTATGTCAATAAAATTGGATGATAAATTGTTTGTTTTTAATTCTGAAATAAAATATGTATTGTTTGAATTTATTGTTTCCGATATTCTAGATATATTTTTAAATGTTTCTTTGCCAAAAAAAACATTTTCAAATGCAGCTTTATCTATATCAAGAGAATAATAGGTGTTTATGTCGGCCAAGTTTCCCTCTATGTCTCTATAAGAATTGCCCCAATTTTGTGGAAGTTCTTTAATGCCATATGTTTTATATAAATTAAATCCACTATTTTCATTATTAACAGAAATATAATTTATACCACCATAAGAAAATAATTTTGATATAATGTTGTTTGTGTCATTTTCTATTCCTATGTTTTCATCAGAACCATAAGAAACCAATCCACAATACATGCCGACTCTTGGTTTAGTCTCTACGGTGGAATCGTCAGGGAATAAAGCTGGATATTTTTTAAAAGTTGATGATTTTTCATCATGATCAAATTTTATAACCGTTTTTCCATTGTATATGCCCTTGCCTCTTATCGTTTCAAAACCTTCTCTGATTTTTATAGAACTTCCTATGTCAGAAAAATGAGTAAAAGGAACAACGCTATTTAATATTTTTTTATTATACAAAGTAACAATACCATCAATAGATATATTCGAGATATCCAAGGCATTGATTTCGCCATTTGTTAATACCACGAATATTATATCATCAATTTCGTCAGATTCAGGATGACCTCCGTTTAAGAAAGATATAAAAGCTATGTTTGCTAAAAAACCAATTGAATCCATAAGAATAGGATTTAATTCGGCAGAGATATCGTATACGAAAACAACATTAGAAATGTTGTATATTATTTTGTTTTTTCCTCTTTGAACTTTTATTCTGTCTGTAAAGAAAAAAGTTGAGCCCGTCTGTAATCTCGTTACAAAATTCAACATTGATGAACTTACATCAAAAATATCTATAAAATTTCCACTAACATTTCTCCCGGCGGCATACAATGTGTTTCCTGTATCGCTAAAATCTAAAGATAAATAACTTTCACCAAAGGGAAGATTTGGCAAATATTGAATTGCCGAAGGGAATGCTTTATTTGATATGTTTATCAAAACCAAACTAGACAGGAATCCGGTTGCTAGATCTACAATTATTCCTACTGCAATGTTTGGCTCAAATACAGAAACTGTTCCAAAAAACTTTTTCCCAAAAGGAGATGAAATGGAAACGGATCCAAAAACTGAAGAATTTGGGTTTAAAATGGAAGCCGAAGTATATATTCTAAAATCAGATCCCTTTGTTATATAAACATTGTTGTTTGTTACAAAAATTCCATTGTTTATTGTTCCAAAATTTTCACCTCCACTTATTCCAGTATTATTAATAACAGTTATATTTGTTCCGTCTCTCATATCTAGTATTTTAATTTTATTTACTGGAGGATTCTCTTTGTAATATCCAACATCGCTATTTAATTTCACAGCTAAGTCGGCATACGTTGACGTTATACTGGGATAATCCTTTACCAATTCTGCGGAATCTCTTCCGACACCAATCGCAATTAAGGATGTTGAGTTTGGGATAAACATAAAAAATTTTCTATTGTTTATATCAGATACAAAAGGTTTGTTTATTATTCTGTCATCATACATTATCCATCTTGCAGAATAAGAATCTGGATAACTATGGCAAACAGGAACATTATCATTTATATTTATTATATCTTGAGTTGGATTTTCAGTGTTTGAGGATAATGTATCGGCCCCACAGATATAAATATAGTTTCCATTTACTGAACCGTCTTCGATCCATCTTAACGCTTTGCTTCTTGGGTATAGCTCAAGATCTGAAACTTTTGGAGATATCTCATAATTAGAATCGCCAACATTTTCTATTGGAAATTTTCTTAAAACCGAAATAAGTTTGTTATTTGTATCTATGCCAATATGCATTGGTGTGTTTTTTTCATCAAAAAAATGAGGACATATCCATGCATGCAATATATTTCCTACTTTATACATGAATTTTACATCATTATTTATTATCTCGTCTCCAAGCCCAGATGTTGTGAACAGATCCTCTATTGAACTAAATTCAGCAAGCCAAGATGGCAAATTGCCAGAAGAATAAATTGGTTCGTTCCCCAGCAATTGTTCAAATGTAACAAAATCAACTGTTCTATATATTCTGCATGTATTTTGTTCGGAAAGAACATTGACCGACAATGGTTGCGTCCAAAGAGTTCTTCCTCTGACTCCGAGATAAGTTGTATTCCCGTCGTATAAAACAAATGTTATTCTGGAATCTCTAAATGAAGATATGCCAGTTTGAGCAGTGTTTAATGTTCCTAGATTTATATCTATAGCTTGAATTTCAAAATTTGGCTTTAATCTTTCGGCTTCATAAATTGACGACAAACTATCATTAAGATCTATTTTCCACAATCCCAATCCAACAAATTTATTTTGAGAACAATTATCAGAACTTGCAGAAATATAAATATTATTTAAATTATTTGGAGATATGAAAATTGCATTATTTTTATCATCGGAAAGTATTCTTGAGTCAAGATGAGCAAAAGATCCAAAATATCTATCAATTGGTGTTGACGATAGGTCTAGAGCCCCCGTGGATTCGTGATTTATTAGTTGAATATTTATTGTTGATTCAGAGAGATCTCCTTGATAATATCCAATGTCAAATTGGGATGGATATGAAATTGGAGAGACACCCAAAGCTACAAAAGTTTTTGTTAAAAACAATATTGTTTCTTCACCAGATACATTCGTGACAATTGTATCGTTCAATCCTATGATATAAGTTTTTTCTGTTCCACCAGTGCCAATTCCAAGTGTTGATGGCGAAGAATCCAAAAGTTGAACTGTTTTCTTTTGAAAATTTGTCAGATCGCTATCGGCAACATAAACAACAAGCTTGCCCGGAGTAGCTGGAATAGAAGCTGGACTTGAAACCAACAGTCCGTCAATTGTTTTTTTTGAGAAAAAAACATATTTGCCTTTGTAAAACACAACCTTATCAAAACCCCTAACCAATTCTTTTTCGGTTAAAGACCCATCCAATATGTCTGAAGATAGAGTTAATTTTTTTACAATATCAACTTCTCCATTAGGATTTTCGAAAGAAAAATCTATATAGTCTGGATTTCTGCTACCAGAAGCGTTTCTGCCTGTTATTATATCATCTGTTTGCGTTATCTGCGTTGCATCAAAATAAGTCAAAGAAACTTCATCAACAAAAACTTCTTGAGTTGAAGCTGGAATAGTTGGCCTTATAACAAAATAGGAAGTTCCATTTATATATGCCCCTGTCGGAGAAAAATCAATTGTATATGATCCGCCTGTCCTTAGATTGAAATATCCACTAATTCTGACCCATCCCTGAGTGTCACTATATTCATAGCCATCCAAAGGCGATATAGTTGTTGGAACCGTTTCTCCCTCAGGTAATATTTCTTCATAATTTGGGACTATTTCTATGTAACTTTGGCCATTTTGTTTCACAAAAGCTAATCTTGTTATGCCGTTTTCTGTTGCCGCAAACCCCGTCATTGAGCGTTTGACATAATAAACATAATGCAATCTTCCACTTGTCCCATCTCCATCTGGATCGCTTGGATTTTCCAATTCATCGGCCGGTGTTATTGAATCATAAACACTATTGCCAGTAATTTGAGATTCCAAATTTTGAGTAGTTATGGATTGAAAAAACGATGGATGAGATTGAGAACCAAAAGATGCGCCACTTGAAGGATGGTTGAATTTTATACTTTTTGAATTTGTTATTCCGTTCCCAGTCAAAAAATTTCCAGTCCCAGTTTCCGAGACAATAGTGGAACCTGAAGTTAGCCATGAGGTTGTTCCATTTGCGAAGTTACCATTCAAAAAACCACTTAAACTTTTCTCATCAAGATCTTTTTCCGAAGTTGTTATAGTAGATATTATTGGATCAAGAATAGTATCTTTAGAAAACTTAGCCCAGAATTTTTTCTGAAATCTATTTGTAAAATCGGTTGCAAATCTATTGTTGGTCTCTCCACTATCATAAATTGGAACAACTCCTATTTTATTAGATATCATTTCTATGTCGGACGGTGGAAGATAGGTGTCTGCAAATGGAGACAGTTTATCGGGATGTATAAATAACACAAAATTGTTTTCAGCATTTAATTCCGTCTTAAACTCAGCATCAAGCAATTCTAAATTCTTAGAAGTCGGCAATGTGTTTCTATTGAACCTATACCATTTCATCATGGATTTTGAAGTTTCTTCAGGAGTTCCAAGAGAAGAATCTTCAGGAGAAACTGTTGAGAAATCCAAAATAATATTGTCGTTTTGAGAAGAAATATTTTCAGCAAAAATAAATACCGGGTATCCTCTTCTTGCCGTATCTCTTCCTCCAACAATCAAAGATCCCAAGTCAAGATCATGTTCTCTTAAATTGTTTCCTATAAATCCAAAACAGACTGCGCCTATTTGTGTTTTGTTCACTGTTTTTGTGGATATGTTGTTATTCGACCATGCTTCTCCGTTCCAACCTATTATTTGAGGAAATATAGGTTGTCTGTATTCAAAAGTGTAATAAACTTCGGGTTTTTTATCTGATGTTGTCTTGAAAACAACAATGTAGGGTTCTTCCTGATCATTCGCTGTTTGCGGTGTTGCAAGCCAATTCGGATAATTCCACGAGGCAACACTATCTGGATTGTCTTTTTCAATAACTTGAAATGGACTTAGGCCATCAACTTCATGAATGATAGAAACAACAATTTGATTTGGAGTATAAATTGTTCTTCCGTTTGAAGTAGAAACATCAGCTTTGTGAATAAAAACTTCAAGACCTTCGGTGTCGTTGCAAAGGAAAAAGAATTTTTGAAGTTCTGAACTTTTTGAAATAAAAACTTGACCTATCCAATTTTCATTAGTTATTGTGAATTTCTGCACAGCAACATTAGAAGTGTCCGGCAAATTAAAAAATGATTCACTTGTTTTTATTTTAAAATCCGTGCGAGTGGACATTAATTCTCTCCACTTATTGCGTTATAATGCTTGCTGTGAGTCTTATTGTCCATGCAACCCCAGTTCTTGGGAATTCCGCTGTGCCTGTTTCATCGACAATTGGCGAGTATATTTTGAGACCGTTTACCCTGACACCAGCGTTGTTAGGCATTTGGCTAGTCAAAGAAATTTTTATTTTTCTTATTTGTCTAAGCGGGAAATCTACATTAATCTTTTTCTCAATTAATCCTAAAGTTTCCTCTGATAAATCAGAAGCAAAAGGTCCATCTTCATCCATCTGTGCATTGACAAAAATAGAACCGTCAAATTCCCCAGAAGATTCTTTTGAAGAAGTTATTGTAAGCGTTCTATCCTTTAAAGTATTTGGCTTGAAAACAAAACCGGAAAGTCCAGAATTTGCAAGTAACGCTGAGTTTTCTGGTTTGTTATATGATTCAATTAAATCGTTCAATTGACTTTCGCTTTCTATATCCCCTGAAGAAAGGAAAATAACTTGAACTTCTCTGGACTTATCTTTTAATCTTGGAGTCCATTGTACAACAGAAAGTTCATAATCGCTTATTGGAGCATTATGAAGTATTTCATAAACCGGAGACCCAAGCAATGTAGTGGCTCCGTCCCATGATTCTATTTTCAAAGATTTTGTTGGATCGTTTCCGGAATATGCTCCGAGAGAAATTCTTGTGACAGGAACGTTTTCCTCTAAATCTATAGTTATATTGCTGCCGTCACTATTTAACACTGCAAAAGAAGACGGCATCCCGGAAATATCCGCAACAAGGATTCCGAATGGATCATCTATTGTTATCATTTCCGGGGACTTCACATCTCCACTTGAAGAAAATTGATCAGAAGATCCAGTAAAACTTTTGAATGACAGATTCTTTACTTTCAGGGTGACCCCGGAATTAAGAAATATTCTTACTGACTTTACAAACATGCCTATGGCATCTTTTGAAATGGAATCTTGATTTCCAGTAAGACTTACAAACTCCGGAGATCCAATTAAAGTCCAATCATTCTTGTCAATTATATTATTTCCATATTTTTGATTGTGGAATGTCGTAAGAGCATATATCGAGAATTGAGATTGGTTAGCGCCAGCTAAATCCGTTCCAAAGTATTCAACGTCAAAGCTGATTTCGCTTAAATAAATTGGTTTGTTGAAATCAACGATTATCTCCCCATTGGAAGGCACATGAACTCCGTTTTGAAGAGCATTTTCAGGAACTCCTGATCCTTCGTCAATTATGCCAGTAACAGCAACTTTCATATTGTTTGTATTTTCTTCAGGACCTTGCAAAGTTATATCGTGTAATCTTAATCCTTTTATTTTCAAATCAACTAATTCTCTTGGATTTCCGCTTCCACTATCATCCGATAGAAGATTGTTACTTTCTATTCTGAAGAAGTTATTTTCAGTATCTGTTTGGAATGTGTTTGATATAAGAGATCTTGTAGAATTACTTCCATCAACATCTTGAGCCAGGGGAATATCTAATATGGCTTTTGGTTCTTCAAATAATTTTTCTATGGTTTCTGCGCATTTTATAAAAATATTCGTGTTGGAAGCCTCTATATTTGAGAGAATATCGGCCACAGGAACACCGCCTATGACATCCGACTCTATATCTCCAAGATAATTAATATTAAAGAAAGCTGTTATTTCTTGAGGTCTTCTTAGCGTATTAGATATAGCTAAAATAGATCTATTGGGAAATGTTAAGTTTACATTATCAAATCCAGCAGATAATGAATCTTTTTTTATTTCAGAAATAAATACAGCGCCATTTATTTTTTGAACATGGCCTCTTCTTATGATATTTACAAAAGTGCTTGGCCCTCCGACAGCGAGTTCAAAATTTGCTTTATCTATATCTATTTTTTCAAAAGCAGTTATAGTTGATTGCGCTCCCAAAGATGTTTGAAAAGATTTACCCCAATTTTGAGGAAGTTCTTTTATTCCATAGGTTTTAAACGCTCTTATTCCGTCGTCATCATTTTCAGATATTATATAAGTAATACCATTAGCTGTTATTATTGATTCTGGGGTATTTGAATTGTCAAATTCTATATTATCAACAGAACTTCCAGCATAGTTAACTAATCCACAATAAATTCCAGCCCTTGGTTTTGTTGATAGAGTACTAAGATCCGGAGAAAGAGCGGGATAATCAGAAAACATTCTTGCTGTTTCATCGTGATCAAATATCGCTATTGTTTTTCCATGATAAACACCTTTCCCTTCCACAAGTTGATACCCTATTTTTGGAACTGGATGAAAAGTCCATATATCCCCGATATCATGTCCAAGTGATGCATCAAATGAAAAATTAAGACCACTCCCTATCGATGTTGTCGGAGATATCAAGGCGGGCAATCCACTTGCTTCAAATGTGGACCCATTATTTTTAGACCACTTAATTTCATCTAAAGCATCGAAAGTCCATTTGTCTCCAACGTTGTGATTTCTCAAATTGTTAAGAGTTGGGAAACTTGCTGAAATTCCATTGGAAAGAAGACTTGGTGTTGATGTCGCTATTTTTAATATGGTATAAGATAAGCCATTATTATCACTCCACTTATAAGAATCAACATTTGCTATTCTCCATTTATCTCCAAGAGTGTGTCCATTTTGATTTGTAAATGTAACATCAACATCTGAGCCTCCTCCAACGGGTTGAGAAATCCCAGTTATAACAGATGTCGATCCAGTAATGGTTGATCCAAGAACTATGCTATCGTTAAGCGTTTTGGTGTTTGGAAGAGTTTTAACTTCATACGTGAATTCATCTAAAGCATCAAAAGTCCAATAATTGCCAACAGTATGGCCAGTCACGTTTCCAAACGATATGCTCATATATGACTCAAGACTTATTGACGATGTTGATAAATTAATATTAGAAGCAATAAGAACATTATCTTCATAATATTTAAAAGTATCTATTGTTTTAAAATCCCAAGAATCTCCAACTGAAAATCCAGAAAGACTGTTGAATTTTATTGATATCCCGTTTTCAACACCAACAAAATCATCACTCACATTTATTGGTCCAATATCAGATCCACCGTCTATATTGTAGACAAACTTGTCTGATGATGAAAATTGCCAAATTTCATTTCCACTGTGCCCAGAAAGATTTGAAAAATCCAAAACAACACCATTGCCTATGTTGTTTGTTAATTTTATTGGAATGCAATTAATGTCTATGTCAAAAGAGAATCCATATTGACCAAAACCATATTCATATCCCGTTCCATATCCATATTGTGATGCATTAACAGATTCAAATAATTGATTATTTGTGCCTATTTGATTTGAAGTATCCCATCCATATCCAACAAATCCTCCAAGATGACCAAACACATCAAAGTAATCGGCCCCCGATCCAAATCCATAACCATATCCAAAGTTCAATATGATATATCTAAAGGCATCAGTTGTTGAAAATGTCCATTTATCACCAATACTGTGTCCTACATCATAGTTTGAATCTATAAATACATTATTTTCAGAATCTTTATCGTTTGCGGCAGTATCTTGTTTTCCAATGCTTGAAATTCCTCCTTCGAGAGGTATGGGAATATCGGTTCTTTTTTGAGACAAGTCATCTAGATCATCCCCAACCGAATATTTAAAAGTATCAACAGTTGAAAAAATCCAAGCATCTCCTATATCATGGCCATTTTTATTACCTATGGTAATATCAACATTATTATTTAAAGAATATAGAGTTAATACGTCCGTCATAATTGGAACTTTTGTTTCATTCCATTGAATAACAAAACCAGAGATAGGATCGTTGTCAATAAGTTGAGGAAAAACTTTATCTGTCCATCTGAATGTATCTAGTGTTGTAAATGTCCATTTATCTCCAGTTTTGTGTCCTATTCCACCATCAAACTCCACAAAAACAGGGCCAGTTGCTTCAGGAGAAGTTATTGCAACCGACACCGGAGATCCTGCGGTAACAAGTTGATTTGTTGGCAAAGTTGGCGTAGTTGGAGTAATCAAAAATGGTGATGTTCTAATTACATCCAAACCAAGAAGTGGATTAAATTCATAAATTCTTACAGAATAACTATCTTGTTGAGTGTATGACCAGTCTATAAAATCTCCTATGAAATATCCGTTGGAATCAAAGAAATCCAATTTAACATTTGGATTGTCAAATGGAGAAGTGGATTCTAGATCAATAACTCCGCCTTCAAATGGCGCTTTGATTTTTTCTTCTTGCCATTCAAAACTTGAATCAGAAATATCCAATACCGTTCCAGTTATATCCGCCGCCCATCTAAAAGTATCAACAGTTGAAAAATCCCAAGTGTCACCAAGAGCATATCCTGCTGTTTTTTCTAAGAAAAGCACTGCGGTTAAATTGTCTATGTTCTGAATTCCAGAATTTATCTCGACTTCTTCTTCGTTCCAAATGGTAACTGGTCTTCTTGCGTCATCGGTCCATCTAAATGTGTCTCTGGATGAAAAATTCCATTTGTCCCCATAAGTATGCCCCTGCGTTCTTGTTAATGTGCATAGATTTAATAAAACAGTGTAATCAGCAACCAATATACTTGTTAATAATGACGGATTTGTTGGTTGAGAAACATCTATTATATAGAGGGATGATGCTGAAGTGCTATTATTTAATGCCATTGTATACACAATACCATCTTTGGCTTTTATGTCTGTCATCCTAGAATCTGCACCATCAAAGGAGTCTTTATATTCTCCAGTAAAAACCGGAGTTCCAGGAGTAGAAACAATATCATACACCTTTACAAGCCTTTCGGCATTAATTGGGACTGTCCTATGTCCTGTTATATATAAAAAATTATTAGTAGATGTTATGGAAAAAACCACAAAAGAAGATTCAAAAGATATAGAGCTTGATAAAACAAGCGCCGTTGGATTTGTTATGTCGACAGTTTTCAAAAAATATGTTCCAGATACATTCCCAGCAGAATAATGATAATTTCCAGAAATTGTAGACGACAAGGCATCCGCTCCGCCGGACGTAAACGACAAAGACAAAGTATCATCAGGCGAAACTGGAACACTGATTGGATTGGAAATATCCCAAGATTGAAGAATTATATTAACGCTGTCATCTACCAAAACAAAAGCATAATCATCTTTTATTCTTATGTTCACAAAAGGATCCGATAAATTAACAACATCGTCCTCAACAAGTTCAGAAACTTGTGCATATGTTAAATCATATATAACAAATTGAGAGTTTCCTCCAGAATTTCCACCGATAAATAGTAAATTGTCATTTATTCTAATGTCTTCACAATTCTGGACTACTGATTCCACACCAACAAGATGGGTATTCTCTGGATCTCTAGTGTTGTAAATATAAACAGACGGAGTAGTTTGATTGCCTATTATCATTAAGTTTTCATCGCAGGCAATACTAACTTGTCCTAAAGTAACAGCATCTTCTACAGATTGTGTTTCTACTATTGCTCCAGATGTTAAATCAGAATATATAGAATCCAATTTTATTATTTGGAATCCATCACTCGGAGATGCAGAACCGAATAACGTGAAGAGATAGTCTTCGCTAAATTTGCCTTTGCTTCCAAACTCTATTTGTATTCCATTTGTTATGTTTTGTAAATCTTCTGTTATTGGTATTTGAAAACCAGATGCTATAGTTATGCTATTTACTGTTGCAACATAAGAGAATGTGTCCGTTGATGTGGCGTTGTTTTCAAATGGATATCCATATCCATACTCGTATCCTAGTCCATAATCATAAGAATATGCATAATCATATTCGAAAGATCCTCCGCCATAACCATAATCTGGGCCGGCAAAACCGAATATGTTGAAAAAGTCTCCACCCAATCCAAACCCATAACCATATCCGAATTGTTCCGCTGTTCCATCTATTGTTATTTCGACATCAATATTATTGGTCGGATCTCCAAAAACTTTAAGATCATCCAATCCAGATCCAGTGAAAATCAAAGAATCATTCCACAGACTATCTATCTCAACCTTGTAATCGAAAATTCCATTTGGACCAACCTCGAATTCCCAAATATCTCCGGCGACATGAGTTGTTGTGCTCTCGAACCTGATACTAACTCCAGTTGATCCAATTCCCGCAAAGGATGTTAACATTAAAATTGGCGTTGTGGTAAATGTTTTTCCACCATCTGTAGAGTAAACATATTGTGTGCTTGATGTTGCTTTTATAATGTATTTTCCAGACTTCATACTTAGTAGTTCTGGATTTGATAACCCAAAATTTGAAGCCGAGCCTCCTCCCGAACTTGAAATTGTTTCTCCAAGTATAAATTTCCCATTAAGATTTCCATATGCCGTCGAACCAATTGTAGAGGCGAAAACTATAGCCGTGGCTCCAGATGTCAAGCCAGTTATTGTATCTCCAGCATTAAATCCAGAAATAGAAGATAATGACAATCTCCCATCCACAGATATGGCTTGTAGAATATTGTTTCCAGCAGATGACGCCAGGGAAACAGGAGTAAAGGAAACTGGTCCAACCCTTCCTATAAATTCAACATTATTAGATATACTTATCGGAGAAACGGCAAGTCTTCCAATTGTTGATCCGGCGGATGTTGAGTTTATTTTTTTAGCAATAAGATGTCCAAGATTTTCATGACTATGAACTATGGAAGATCTTGATATTTCAAATATATCCACTCCGGCACTTGTGGATATATATAAAATATCGCCTCTATTTGATATGAAATTTGGAGATCCTGATAAATCTGACAATGGAATTCTTGCAAGCATTTGTGATGGATATATTAATGGATTTAAAGATGCATCCAAATTTATGATATTTGTCATATCGTAAATTTCAACACCCGCATTTGTTCCAGTCAAAGAAACTGCAAGCAACGTATAATTTACAATTTTAAAGCATTTTCCTCCAGTTCTATCGCTTAAAATAGAAGAAATTGTAAATGTCGTAGTGTTTGGACCAGAATTATAGGTGACAGAGCGCACAGTTCTGTATGTTACAAATAGAATATTGGCAGATCCGCCAGTTAAATTGTAAAATTTAACAGTAGATCCATTTAAAATTTGTGCTGTAATGTTTCCAGATATTGTTGCCGTTGTTCCAGAGACAGTAAATGTAAATTCTGTAGAATTTTCAAACGAATCAATGGTTATGGGCGGCGAGCTAAGAATGATTGCTTCACTGGACTTTATAAGAAAATTAAAAGGATGAACATTATTTGGGTTCAATCCAAAGGTTGTTATCGTTGCTGCCTTTCTAAATCCAACAGTAGAAGTCTGATTTGCACCAGAAGCATCTTTGTTTTTAAATGTTAATCCTGAGGATAATGTCGCAGTAGCACCACTTTCAACCCCAAAAATTGTATCTCCTGATATAAACTGTGAACTTGGAGCTATGGTTATCCCAGTTAATTGTGATGCATTTCCTAATTTTAATTCACCTGATGTTGGAAAAGGTGCAACTACGGTTAATATTGTAGCATTAGCACCGGCCGTAGGAGTCGATGAAGTTTTTACAATCATTTCTCCTTCAAAAAATGGTCCACCAGAAAGCAAAACATAACTAACAAAGGACTCCATGGAAGAGAGATCGTTATATACAAAAACTTTTCTATTGTTGCTGCTTGCAACATAAAGTCTGTCATCTAAAGCCTCTATGCCGGTCTGTCCACTTCCACCATCGAAAGTGTTGTCCGTTGGGCCTATATTTAGAGGAATATCTTTGTCATTAACAATAAAAAACGAGGCTGTGCTTGATTGAGAAAGATAAACCATCTCTCTTAATGGCAAAGGTTTTGATGAAAAAAGGGCAGAAGCGCTTCCTCCTCCGGTTGATCTTGTCACACTTCTTATGTATGGGTTTAATGGATTCCCAACATTTATAACTATTAAATTTATAGAACTTGAATTTGGGAGAGAGGGGACAACATTAGACACTAAATAAACAGTATCTCCAATTATAGAAATGACCGAACTTACAAATATTCCGAGATCCAATGTTGATAATAACATTGGAGAAGTTTTGTCAGAAACATCGTATATCTCTAAAGAATTATCTCCAAGAGATGTTGATATTATATAAGCATAATTTCCAGATACAACAAAATCAATACCATCCACAGACACATTTGTTGTCGACAATGGAGACGGTATATTGTCCAAGTGAGACGTGTTTATTATTTTAAATATTGAATTTGATACAATGTTTCTTGAAATAGTATATAAATAAGATCCATAAACGGACGCATCTAGGGCTTTGCCGTCTATTTCTGTTCTATAGGCTATTGCATCGGATCCGAATGGAAGATCGTCAAAATCCCTATTCTCTGGTATATTTCCAAGGGCTTTTATCAAAGCACCGGCGCTAGTTGATGGATCGTAGTTTTGGTTCGCCGTAAATATTCCATCTTCATTTGTGGCTATTCTGGGATTTGAAAAACTCACATTCCTTGCTGATTGATCTGTTATTTCAACTTCATATAAAAATTGATCCAAAGGCCCACCACCAGATGTTGACGCCGATAAATCATCAATACCCCCATTTGCTGGACTTGTGTCAGGAGCAGGATCCAAACCAATACTATCAATTTCAACTTTGTAAACAGCCGAAACATTTGCTACTGTTTGAAAAGACCATTTATCACCAACAACATAGCCAGATCCAACCGTGAATTGTCCACGCCAGCCAGAACTAGCAACATTAAATGGAGTGTTGGCTACAATTGGATTTAATGCGCTGGCAAAAGTTGCTCCTCCATCAGTTGATAATTTGTATGATGTAAGTCCATCTATTTCTATTAAAATATCATAGTTATATTCTATTCCATCTTGACTTAAACTTTCTACTATTTCAAAATCATTGGTTCCAGTTCCATTAAAAACAACTTGTCTTGTGACTTGGAAGTCATCCAAAAATGTTCCAGTTACAGTTTCTACATCCATGGCTTTTCTGACGATTTCTACTTGATAGAGATATCCTTCTGTTGAATTGCCAAAAGCTTCCAAATCATCACCGACAACAGATGTAATAATAGCTGGATCAAATTGATCTTCATAAGCTAATTTTTCTATTTCTATTTGATAAGTATAGCTTTCTGATGGTGAAGTTACAGTTGCATTTAAATCATCCTGCCCTGAACCTAAAAATATTTCTGTTCCAGCATCCTCGACTATTTCAACATGATAATCCTTTTGCTGAGTCGGAGCAGGACTTGCAGAGGCCGTAAGTCCCGTATTATTTGGAATTAATCCTGCGCTATCTATTTCAACCTTGAATTCTTCTTGAGATGTTAATCCGGGATTCAAAGATGCTTGCGCCGTCAAATCATTAAGTCCAGACCCAGTGAAAACGTCTGCTGCAGCAAGAGATGTTATTTCAACGCCAATGGCTTTGGGAGAGAGAGGTGTCAACAATAATGTTGTAAATTGAGCATCATTGGATCCAGATCCGGCAAATCCTGCGCTTGGATCATTTAGAGATCCAACTCCGGCATTAGCTACTGTTCCTGTTCCAACTTCTGCAATTCTATCTATTTCAACAATAAATTCTTTTTGAGATGTGGCCGTTGGTGTTCCGCTGGCATTAAAATCATCAAGAGGACCGTTACCTATCCCAACCCCGGCAGTGAAGGATTCAACCAAACCTTTATTTTCGACTTCAATCAAATATCTTTCGTCAAATGTTGTTCCGCTATATGTCCCACCAATATTTATATCATCATTTCCAGTTCCTTCAAATAAAATGGATGAGATTCCAGCATTTCCTATAAAATCAGACAAGCTATTATATTTTTCAAAAGCATCATTTATAGTTCTATCATCATAAATCAACCATCTTGTTTTAAAATCATCAGATTTAAAGACATGATCAGCGACATAATCAAAAGTATCCAATGAGGCGCTCATTGTGGCGGGTTCAAGAGATGATGTTAATGATTCTGCTCCATAAATAAAAATGTGATTGCCATTTACCGAACCACCCTCGATCCATCTTAACGCTTTGCTTCTTGGATATAACTCAAGATCTGAAACTTTGGGAATTGTTCCGTAACTGGAATCGGCTTCATCTTCTATTGGGAACAATCTTAATACTTTGGTCGATTTTGAAACAATATCTATGGCAACATGTATTGGAGTATTCGCAGAAGTAAAGGCAGAGCAATTAGTCCAGACATGCAATATGTTTCCAACTTTATGCATGAATTTGACTTCGTTGCTTGGAATAAAATCTTCTCCGACCTGAGGCCAAACAACACCTTCGTTTGTTGGATCATAATCCTGTGCGCTATGAATTCCAGAAAGCCAGGATGGAAAATTGGCGGCAGAAGCCGAATTATAAGCTTCTCCGCCAAGCAATTGTTCGAATGTTGTAAAATCATCAGTTCTATAAACTCTTGCAAAATAACTTGAACCAATCGTAGGGACATTTACCGAACTAAATGTGTATGAAATACTAGTTCTAATCCCAAGATAAGTTGTATTTCCATCGTAAAGAACAAATGTTATTTGTTTGTCTTTTTCGTCGGAAATACCCGTTTGTTCTATAGATGTATCTGAATTTACTTTTAATCTCTCCGCTTCGTAAATTGAAGATAAACTATCAGTAAGATTTATTTTCCATATTCCAAGACCATATATAGCAGAAGCATTAGATGCCGAAAAATATAAAATTTCCGAATTATTTGGAAATATAAATCTTGATTTTTGTTCATCAATATTGTTTACTGTAAACTTTGAAAAATTAACGTCGGCAAGATTTGGAACATCTGTAAGTTCATGATTGATTAATTGAAATTGAATATCGCTTTCACTAAAATCGCCCTGATAATATCCGATATGGAATCCAGAGGGGAATGTTGCCGATCCAATTGTCGAAAAAGATATGGTTTGAAATAAAACAAATAATGTTTCAACACCTTGCATAGCGACCACAACAGAGTCATAAACTCCAATAATATATGTTGAAGCTGTATCTCCAAAAGTCAAACCAAGAGTCGAGGGAGAAGAATCCAGCACGGATATTGTTTTTCTTTCCCAATTTATCAAATCACTATCGGCAACATAAGCCAAAAGTTTGCCAGGAGTAGTTGGATATGACGGAGAAGAAATATAACCCTGTTCTGCTTTTTTTGAAAAAAATATATATTTGTTTTTTAAAAATTCAGATCTATTAAATCCTCTTGTTACATCTTCTTCATTTTCTATTCCATCTAATGTTCCATCTAGAGTTATTGTTTTTATAATTTCGACATCTTTGCTTGGATTTTCTGTTGAAAAATCAAAATAACTTGGATTTTGAGAACTAGAAGCCAGCCTTTGATTACCCGAAGTTTCAAGTTTAGCTTTGTTTTTTAAATGAGCCCAGTTTTGAATTCCAAATCTATCAGTTACATCAGTTGATGCAGTCATATTGACGTTTTCATCAGAGGCATTGGAAGGAGTATCAAAATCTATGAATTCTTTTGTGCTGCTATATATAGGAATCAACCCTATCGGATTTGCATATGTGTTTATTTCACTTTCAGGATAATATGTATCGGCCAAGGGCGAGATTCTATCTGGTTGGATATACAACACAAATTCAGCATTAATATCTAATTTTGCTTGTACATTTGTTTTGAATAAAACTGGTTCAAAATCAGCAGAAACTGGCAAAATGCCTTCTTCAAAAAAATACCATCTCATCATGGCCTGATCGGTTTCTTCGCTGGTTCCATTTATTGGATCAGAAGGAGGTAATTGCGAAAAGTTAATTCCAACAGTTGTGCTTAATGGATCTAAATTTTCAACATATAGAAAAACAGAATATCCTCTTCTTGAAGAGACTGTTCCTCCTATTGTGACCGTTCCAGAGTCCAAATAAGTAATTGTATCAACTTCTTTTCCAACGTATCCGAAACAAACCGCTCCGGCTTGTGTATTTCCTGCCGTTATTGTTTCAATATTGTCATTTGACCATGTAGCACCAGCATCATTGGATGCGGTGATTATTGGGTTTATTGATTGTCTATAATTTGCTGTCCAGAAAATTGTTGGACTTTTAGATGTGCTTGTTGTTTTAAAAACTATTATATAAAATGCGCCCTCAACAAGAGAAATTGGCGTATCAAATGTTATTTTTCTCCAAATTCCACCAGAATTACTTTGATTCCCAACAGAAATATCTTGAAATGGACTTGCCCCATTTTCTGGATGAGAAACGGAAGCGAGTAGAAAGTCGGGGGTAAACACTTGTCCTCCGCCGCTCACTAAAGCTGTATAAAGTTCAACTTCTAAAGCTTCCGTATTGTCGCAAAGGAAAAAAATCTTGTCTAATTCATCAGTTCTTGACAAAAAAACTTGTCCGACCCACAAATTAGGTGTAATAGAAAACTTTTGAGAGCTTATATCTCCTTCCAAGTCTGAGAAATTTAAAAAGGCTTCATTCGCCTGTATACTAACATCCGCCATTTTTTAAGCTCCATTAAAAATCTTGATACTGCAATATCATTCCTATGTAGAATCCTCTGTTTTTAGTTAGTTTTTTCAAACCAGCGCCATATAATAGACTATCTCCAGCACCAGAATGACCTATGAAGGGCCTGATAAAATCATTATCTGTAAGTTGAAAAGAACCCATGTCTTCCTTTAAAAACAAATTGCCTTCAAAAAATAATGTTCCAACTATCCTTCCGCTTCCGTCTTCTTTATTCAAAAAGAATTGCACTCCTACATTTTTATTAGAAACCTTTATATCATTAGATATATTTTCGTCATTGTATTGAAGTTTTGAAATAACTCCCCCTATTGGCAAAAGTTCGCTTTGAGGCACTCCTTGATAACCTATTGGATAAATAACCGAATCTCCTACATTTATGTTTGCTCCTGCTCCCTGGATCAGATCTTGGCTACCTATTCCGACCTGAGATCCATCTGGAAGAGAAAAAAAGAAATTTCTGGAGACATAATTTCTAAAATTTAAATCGTAGTTGGCCTTTTCCTCTGTGGAAAAATCATCCCTGGGAAGGAGCAAGGAATCAGGTAAAAACTCCAAAAGATGATGCAAGTCAATTCTATATAACATTACTAAATTATTTATATCCACTCCTCTATTTACATAATCCATCTCAGTAAAAAACCAATTATGTTTTTCTTGGAAATAATACTTTAAATAAAATCTCATATCTATTCCAGAATTGTTTACATAACTTATGTAATTTAATATATTTTCTGACCCTGATTTCTTCCAATAATTTTCCTTTATATTCGAATCTTTTGCATAAGCTGGAATAAATAAGGTAGGACTTGCCGGTTGACTTGCTGCCGTTGGAGTGAACCAAAAATGATCACTTGTCGTATGAACAATCGCACTACCTGTAAAATTATCTATAAAAGTTTTAAATGCCAATCTATTCTTGTTGGTGCTTTTACCGTTGTGTTCAGCGGTCGATGTAAAGTTTATTGAATCAAAATTATCCAACTTTATAAAATCTCTTGATCTTGCATAATTAATTGCTTTATACAATGTTTTTGTTATAACATCATTTTCCAAAGAAATACCTGCATCTTCATCGTTTTCAAGAATGCCCAAGGGATCAAGACTACTTCCAGCAGCAGGATCAGCCACTATTTCTATATTATGATATGAAATTCCATTTTGATTTATTTTAACTATAAATCTTTTATCAGTTATAGATTCTTCAGCATTTACTTCCAATTCTGTTCCGTCTGTTTTGTTTATAATCGCTCGAACATTTTGAGAGGGTAATGCTGTTCTTACATCTAAATAAATTATTTTGTCTTTTAAATCTTTAGGAACAATAATAACATCTAGATTTTCACCTCCGATTGCAAGGGGTATTTTTTCGGGATTCAAACTTTCCGAATCATTTTCAGACATTACATATCCAAAAACTCTTACATTGCTTTCAACAATTCCAGTGAAATCAAAAACAGATTCTCCACCAATTGTAACTTTTTTGGAAATACCGCCAAATTTTTTAAAACTGTCTCTCACAGAAGCAATGATTTCTGTCTGGTTATTTGATTCTAAATTTATTTTTATTGGTCCATACAATATACTGCCGTCTGTTGATATTCTAAGTTTTTGTAAAACTTCTGTTTTTTCCTTATAATTGCCTGTAAAATCAAAAGAAATTTTGTCAGGATTAAACAAAGTTATTAAAAATCTTTCAGAATTTTTTATTCCGGATTTTATAGTCCCGGACAACAATATGGTGCTGGATGTATTGGATATAATTTTTGCGGTCTTTAATAGGTTCCCAGTTTCATAATGAAAATATCCTCCAGCAAATATATCATCACTTAATTTTTTCAATCCCCAGCTTTCTTGAAAAAGTTCATCCTTTAAAATGATATCATATGGCCTATCGAATTCTTCGAAAAATATCTCGTCCTCATCTATTGATTCATTATTTTCTCCAAGAGAAACAAATTTAACAAAAGTATGCGGACCATTATAAATTGGAATCGTCTTTCCAATTGGTGTTCCACTCTTTCCACTTGATCCTGAAAAATTACTGACTTCCGTGAAAATGTTTACTTCATCAAATTCTTTCACTACTCTATAAACATAAAGAGTTCTAACAGATCCGTCCTCGCTATTAACTGTTTCTTTTATTATTATTGCAGAAGATCCTGTTTTATTTTGCCTAATTGTTGATCCTGCCGTAAAAATCAATTTCAAAGGATCATCTACGGGGGGGATAACGGAACATTTTATAATATGCACATCAGAAAAAACTTCAAAACCCTTATCAAGACTTTTTTGATATAGAAAATTTGTTTTCTGTATTGGATAAAGGTTAAAATCGCTATTGACCAAGGATATTTTACCTGGAATAACTGTGCCATCTTCGTTGCTTATTGTGTAAACAAAGTCATCAGAATCAATCAGGACATATTCAGATTTGAATCTTGATCCGCTTTCTATGTTTGTTCTATCGTTTATTGCCGACTTCAAAGCAACTTCTATATTGTTTTTAAAGGAATTAGATGTCCCAATGGAACCTATGGAAAAATAATCAGTATCAGCAAAATCAATATTTAAAAACACATTATTATACCAGGATTCTCTCGATCCGTTTTCTGTGTCAAAATAAAATCTAACCCTTGTTAAAGCCAAACTCTTGGAAGATAATTCTGGAACACCAGAATTAATTCCAAAGTGATTTAAAAACTCATTTGTTGGTCTGTCTATTGTTGTTTGAGTATTATAAAACATGCCATATGGATGTTCTGCTACTATTGCCAAAACTCCAATTTCAGGATCGAAAACTGGTAATTCTCTGTCGAAAATGATAAATGGTTCTATTTGTTCCTCGAAATACCAAGCATCACTTGTTACATCGTCCACAGACCAATCATCATGAGCCAAAACATGAGGCCAATTATTTGGATCGGAAAAATCATGGACAATTTGAGAATAAATGCGCCCACTATACCATCTCGGATCTAATTCTGTACTAATAAATCGAATGTCGTTACGTGGATCTGAAGGAGGCTCTATTTGTGTCGAAGACAAAAGAGAAATTCTAACATCATCCAAAATAGCTTCTTGAACACTGTTTTCCGAAGTGGGCCTTATTAGAATTCTTACTTCATTATTAAAGAATTCTTGAGAATCATTAGAAGAAGGAAGATCACTTAATTCGAAATATCCAAAAACTTTTGTCCATTTGGAATCGTCATAATTTACCTCAACATTCCCAAACGATGGGGATATTTCTTGAAAATTATTATAGGTCCCGAATCCTAAAGTTGTTTTGGTTTTATTTGTTCCCAAAACAGCTCTTATTTGATAAGAATAGTATAATCTTTTATCCCTTATTGTGGGATTGTTTCCAATCAAAAAAGCTTGACTTAAAGATGGAAATTTTAGATTGTTGCTTACTCCAATTCCCACACTATTTCCATCGTGAGACCATCTCAAACTGCTTGTTCCTGAAAAAACTATTGATGTTTCTTTTATAGTAACTGGAAAATTTTCAGAATCGCTTGGGAAAAAAGTCCATGAAGCGGGAATATTATTTGTAAAAAATTCAAAATCACCATTAGCAATCATATTGCCAGGTTTCATTTCTATATTGGACAAATTTCTTTCAACAGTGTAAACAAACAAATTGGCCCGATCTGATGTTGTTGAACTCGTAACCCCGTAGAATTCAGAAAGAGTTATATTTGTCTTCAAAGAATCAAGGCTTCTGTCGATAGGTATCCAGTCAAATTGCGAATCTCTAAAATCATTTCTTTTTATATTTACAAAATGTCCACTCGACATGTCTATATCTATGCCCTGATTATATTGAAAAAAATTATTTCCATATATTAAATCAACAGCATTTGAATTCCCTATGAGTTTTAACTTTTCAGATGTGGTATTTCTATATTCATATATGATATCAAAAAAATTATTTCCACTAACTTTTATAGAACATTTTAATTCTAAATATTCTCCCGGCTTATCCTGATCCAATATCCTTCTAAACGGCACAGTCATGTTGATTCCAATGCCATTAGACACATAGGGGCTTTTTTTATTTACAATATATTCGTCGGCTAATTTTTGAAACAAATCTTTTTCCACAGGCCCAGTGTTGTCGAAAAACATTTGCCAAAAATCATTGGCATCCGTTATTCCGGGTTTCCATTCTTTTCTGAATGATCCTTGTCCCCCAATAATTATTTTTAAAATAGTTCTTTTGAATCTGGAATTGTTTTTTACAGCAATATAAGCTCTTATATCTGGTGAAGAATTTTGAATATCATAATTTATATTTGGAAATAAAGCCCAAAATTCCCAATTACCCGGATTAGATATTTTGTAAAATTTTGGCATTGGATTTCCGTCATTATCCAAAAGTTCATAGTCCATGCCCGGCAAAGTCTTTAATAGCGTCTCCATATCAATTTCGGCAGACGAATCTTGACGACTATCTTTAAAAGAAGGAGTTGGGATTATGCTGGGATCAAACTTAAAATGAACATTTGTTCTTGCCGGATTCCGATTTTCAACTTTGGTTGGAGCAATACTAAATGTCACGGTTTCTGTGAATTTATTAATGTTTTCATCTTCAAATTCATATGGAAGAATATTATATTCCAATGGACTAAATTTTGAAAAATGACTCACAACTATATTGTTTTTTAATAACTCGTTTTCATTATTATATACAATATTTTCAGATGACATTCTTAAATTAACATCGAAAACAAAAAAAAAGGTTCTACTAAAAGATACCGAAAAATTTCCATAAAGATCTGGATTAAAATTCACATCTCCAATAACTTTTACAGTTCCTACTAAATTAGATTTTAGTGAAAAAACCACATAGATGTAACTAACTAAAGTTTCTCCGACTAAATATGAAGCTATGACAAATGCATTATCTCCACTTTTTGGAAACGTTAAATTCCGCAAAGAACCACTATGCTCTATTTGCAAAGAAACCGAATCTACATTATTTGGATTTAAATATGGAAAAATAACTTGAATATCTTTTTCAAAAACAACATCGTCTGAAGAAAAAAGCTTTTGTTTGGAGCCAGTCAAGGGATTTGTTATTTCTTCGGCGTCCTCTATAAGCTTGTCCGCAGAACTAAGTCCAACAATAAACATATTGTTTTGGCTACTTATATCATCTTTGCTTGCTGTTTTCGCTTCAGAAGGAAATAAAAAGGTTGGATCAACGGTGATGGGGTATTCGTTCAACGACAAAGTTTTAAAAGAATATAAAATTATATTTAACAATGAATCATATGATATTTTTGCAAAACTTTCTATTTCTTTTTTGGAATTATAAGAAGTTATTTTTCCAAAAGAAAATATATCTTTGCCTTTATTTCCTATAATTGAATAATTTTTGTTGATTTTATTATAAAAAATCATGCAATTTTTCATGGACACCTGACAACGAATGTTGTTTACATGATTTTTGTCTTTTATTATTATATCTTCTTTGACGAAATTATTGGATGTTTTATATACAATGTCAATTCCAGACAAAGCTTCTATTATCGATATACTGTTTTCACCAAAAACAATTTTAGAAAAATTAAAATCAGGGAAACACATGAAAAAACAACTTCTTCCAACAGTTATCTTAAAAGTTTTTGATAAGACATCCACACCAAATATATAGTTTTTTTTTGTTATCTCATACATTTATGTGCTCACAAATACACCTTCGGCATCTGTATAAAGAAGAGGACGGATATCGTTACACGACACTGCCTGGGTCGTGCGCTCATCACTGCCCGATCCCCAAGTCCAGATAATCATTTGAGAGGGAACAACTCCTACTTGAATTTTTACAATTTTGGACTCGCCAGTTTTATCTGTTGTCCCTCTTCTTAAATCACTCAAAGCCACATAAACAAAATTAAAATCATCAGCGGTTGTTGTTAATGGGTCCAGTCTCGCCGCCATTGGTGTTGTTCCGTCTTCCGGCAAATCTATTGTTGTTGGTTGTCTGAATTTTAAAACACCTTCAGTAGAATCATCTTTTTTTGTAATGAATACTTTTTTATCTCCACATAACGTTATGAGCATCCAATCACCAAATCTTTGTAATGAGCCCTTGTATCCAAAGAAATTATTAATAAAAAAGTTTGGAGAAACTAAACTTGGATCACTTTCAGTTCCACGAATAGTGTTAATGTTAGTTTCTATATTCGGATCAATAAGGGCGCTATTTGAATCAGATGAGTTCCAAGATGTCCAAAATCTATTTACACTGAATCTTGCATACCAGACATTATCAACACTGGAATCGGTGTCCCAAGAATAAGGTTTTTGACTTTTTAATAGATGCAATATATCAAGATCATTGTCTATATCGAAAGCAACAACGCCTTGAATTGGAGCATAAATAAGATTATAACTTGAAAAGATACCCTTGGATCCAATTTTTACGATTGGCATGTCTATTCTTCCAGCCGTTACCGTGGTTGTCCCAGCGAATATAACAGCGGGATTTGAATCCAATCTTATCTGAAATACCGGATTGACAGCACTTTCTATAAAATTGGCTATAGTGCTGTCTAGTTTCAATGACAAAATCCCTCTGTCGCAAGCTATGACACTATCTCCAGATACGGATATTGAAGATAAATCTATTGTTTGTCCTTTGCTTTTTATAAACATTTGGCTTGGTTTTACATTGGTATTATTTGGAGATGGATATGCGGCTAATTGATGAGAGAAAACCAAATAAAGAATTCCATCATCACTCAATTCTCTATTGTAAATGGCTTTCACTAAAGTTGCCGTATCTCCGGCCGCTCCAGCGCCGACATCCATATTTGAAAAAAATACTCTTTCTGAAGATATTATCTTTTTCAAATTATAATTTTGATCCAAATATACAATCCGACTCTCATCTCTGTCGAGAAGAACAATGTCTCCTTCTCGCATCTTTTTAAGGTCTGTTATGGCCCCAGAAAGACCAGTGGGTCGGTTATTTAATTGTTGTGTTACCGTGAGAGGAAGATTAGAACCATTATATCTTTTTACAACGGTATTAAAATCATTGTTTACTTCAACCACAGATCTGTCTGTTCCATAAAAAATGTTTTGAACCTTGCCAAAGGTTGTCGTTGGCAAATCGATATAGACAGTTCCATCTGTAGTCAACTTCAAATTTTTAACAGATCGTGCATTTTGCCAATCTTCAAAAGAAGTTATTGTTAAAGAACTAGATAATGTATTTGATGAATAATTAACACTTATGCTGCTTATTGTTGGGGCAACTCTTTTATCAGTTGTTGGCAATAAGACAACTCTCATTCTTATACCACGAATATTTTTAAATATGTCTGTAAAATCTTCTCCAGGCCCCCTTATCTCAGAGGAAGGAAATATGGAAGATGCTCGTGTCACATTGTTGCTATAAATTGGTTCTGTTCTATAATCGTTTGCTGAATCTTCCTCAAGTCTATTGACTTGAATCCAAACAATGGAATCTCCGGGTTCATCGGAAATCCAACTAATTGAATTAAAATCAACTCTATCTGGAAAAGAAACAATCAAATCCACAATGTCATTGTTATCCGCATCATCGCCGAAACCAAATGGGCCTCCAATAAATATTTTATCTATATCGGCAAGCATTCTGGCGGAAGGATCGAAACCCGGATAAAATTGTAGTCTTTCTCTTCTTCCTTGTGGCAATTTTACAAAAGTGGCTCCTAAATTATTTTGTTGTTTATTATCATGACCAAAAATAGTATCTGTATATAAGATTATTCCAGTTATTTTTTGAATTAATGTGGTAAATGTAAATGGATTGTTGACGGTGACTTCAGTGCTCTTATTAAAAGCCGTGACAAACTCAAGAGAATCACTGGTTATTGTGGCAGCTAACTCGAATCTGTGTTTGCCGTCTATAAATTCTCCAAGAGATTGAAAATATTTTGTTCCAAAGAAACCAAGAGGAGCGGTTTCATTTTGATTCGTGTATTCGTCTCCGACAAAAAATCTGTTGGTTGAATTTGTTGTTTTGTAAAGATAATATGCTCTATGCGTATCATCAGTAGCTTCAAGTATTAGTTGAAAACTATGATCAAAAGTCCAATTTTCATCAAAAGTCGTTAAATTTCCTTCACCATCCTTTGCCTGGACGACTCTGAAGGTGATTACATTGTTAATTGTCATGTCAACGGGATTATCCCAAACAACATAAACAGTGGCTCTGTCGGAATCGGTGATTTGACCATCAGCACCCGAAGAAACTTTAAATGAATAAAAAGAATATAAATCATCAGGAATATTATTTATACCATTATTAAATGGATCAATAGACGTGCTTCTTCGTCCGCTGGCGGTTGTTGCTATGTCTTTCCCTAAATTTTTTATAAAAGCAGCTTTTGTTGTTCCATCTGGAATAAGATCTTTTTGAACAAAAAATCCAGAATTTACATCAGATGCGATATAATCATTTCCTCCAGATTCATTTTCTGAAAGTTTTTCGTCATGAATGTTTAATGTTTGCGATAATGGATTTAAAGTCACTAAAGTTGTGGTTAGTGTGTTTGGAAATCCAGAGACATATTCGTAACCATATCCATAACTATATTGTCCCGCAAAAACAGTTTCAAAATCATCAGCGCCATATCCGGTTTGATTCCCAGAAAAACTTATAAATTGATCTGTTCCTGTCAGAAAATTAAAATCTGATGTTTGAAATACATCAAAGAAATCTAATCCTTCACCATAACCATAACCATATCCATAAGCTGATCCTGTATCTAGAATTCTTACAAAACTTGAATTAAATTCTCCAGAATTCCATTCGGCTAAAGTGTTTATTGTGGTTTGAGCAAGTTCTTTTGCCGCTAAAGATTTTCCTCTTATTCTGTGATTTGTGAAATCAATTTCAGCCGTAGTTGCATTAAGATCAATAAAACTATTCGGGTTTAAAAGTTTGTTGTTTCCTATACCTGGGATAATGGCGATAAAATTTTGCGCAAATTCATCAACTTCAGGCCAAATATGTTTAAAAGAAAGATATAGTTGCATCAAATTAGATGTCATTATATCTCCAAAAAGCAATCTATTTATGTTTTGAAGTTTTTCAATTAAAGAATCTATTTCTTCGTGTGTCAGTGTGCCAACATCTTGTAAATCTTTATGTGATAATTTAAATCTATCTGGAGAAATAAAGCCTCCCGTTATTTTGGATGCCGAAATATTTCCAATATGAGATGAATCTAAAATACCCTTTACATGATTTTGAAGATCGATCTTTGATGGTTCTGTTGGCGCTCCAGTATGTAAATGTTCTTTGACAATGGACAGGACAAAATTGACAAAACTAAGATTTTTTCTTCCAGATGACTCAGACATGTCTATAGATACTATCTTTTTTTGAGCATCTACAATAACTTTTCCAAGTTTCAAATAAACAGCCGAATCATAAAAAACCGTGGACGATACAAAGTCAACTTGTGCCGTATATGGAGTATGGCCGAGGAGTTTGGCATACAAAAAATTTGTGGTATTTCCAGAAACAGTGCCGGGCACAAGATTTTCTAGAATTGTATTATCTGAACTTGCAGCAGCTATTCCAGAAACAACACCAGATCCTGGTGTTATTGTAATCGATAAGGGTATATTCGGAGTTTTTTCAATTTCCCAACCAGAAATAATGCCATCGCCAAGAAAAGAATAAAGGGCCTCCAATTGTTTGTCTACGATTTTCCATCTTGTAGACTCCATTTGTCCGGTAAGTATTTCGCCAGCAGCCGAAATATACGGCATGCGAAAAACGGCTGTTACACGAGGCATTGTTCACTCTCCATTTTATTTTTATGGTATGTTTTATTTATTGCTCTTTGTATTGTAAAACTATCTTTTTTAATTTTTTTATCGTGTATTTTTTTTATGGGAATTCTCTTTTTTTCACTAAGCCATCTAATTGGATGTGATAAAATTTCAAATTTTTTTAAACTTTTCATAATGTGGATTTTGGAACATCCAGAACCAAAAGAAATATCTTTTGCAGAAAGACCTTCTAAAAAGTATTTGTTATACAAACAATTATAACTTATTGTTTTTGGTTTTTTTCTTACTATCCATTGTTTTTCTTTTTCGTCTATTTCTAAAATATTTATATTGTCTTTCAAAATTATCCAATTGAAATTTTTTTTACCATATTTTGTCAAGGCATTATAAAATGCAGGGATTGTTTTTTTTCTTATTTTATAATCATATAAATGCCATTTTTTTCTACAGTCCAAACCTTTTGTGGTTTGCCCAACATATTTTTTATCATTAATTTTGTTAATGACCATATAAACCAAACCCATTATTTTTTCTTCTAATTTTTCAATGTGTTCCATATTTGTGCCTTATTTATGGCCCGGCAGGACCATTATCAACTCCAATTGTTCCCGTGTAAGGATCTGAAATCAAATCTAATTGTTGTGTAGGTTTTCTTAAATCTCCTCGATGAGCAATGCCACGGATTTCTTGATTTACAAACCTTTCTCTTATTTTAATAATACGCTTAATAAGTTCTTGAATCTCGTTATCTCTTTCTATCATATTTTATCTCCTTTATAATTTTTCTCCTTCGACATTCATTTTCCATTGCCATGAATTATCATTATATTTTATTTCTCCGCTTACTTTTCTAACTCTATATTTTATTCTTGTTGTTGTTAATTCTATAAAACCAGGTGTTAAACTTCCTCCTGCTTTTATAATAATTGTTTTTGGATCTTGATGAACAACTTCTATTATATCTAGCGGTCTTAATGTTGGTCTTCCGAATGTTGTAAAACTAACTTTTAGGGGACTTTGAAATCCATGCAAGCTATATAGGGCCACTAATTTTCTTAATTCTTTTTTTTCACCAACTGCCGGGGTCCATTGTTGAAGAACTTTTCTATATCCTATAAAATTTTTTGCTTCTGGATTTTCTATTGCTTCTAAATCTATATTGTTTTGTTTCATAAAATTTCCAGTAATTCTATTTATTGTTAAAATTCCAACATCCGAAGCCTGATCGGATATTGCTTTGTCAAAACTTAAACTTTCATAACATCTTTGGAAGGGATTCTGATTAGAAGAAGACCCATTTAACAACAATTGTCCCTCTTCTCCAAAACTTGTCCATGGACTTAATCCCTCTATTTGGGTAGTGTCACCTCCTGAAAAATTCGATCTATCCGCCCAACCATCAACGTGATAAACATAAGAATTGTGTGTTAGAGGCAAGTCCTGAACATCGGCAAGCCTATTTAAATTTGTGTCATTAAAATCATAAAACAAATCAGTTAAAGCCATAACTCCATCAGGATCTGTTTGTAAAACATGCCAACCCTGACTCAATATTCTTTTTACTGCGTCATATATGCTCGAATTATCTGCAAACTTCAATAATGGTTCTTGAAAACTAAAACTCATCGGTAAAACTTCTCGACTTGCCCATATCGATCTAACTCTAAATTTATCCGGGGGCATTCCACTTAATCCACAACACTTTAGAAATCCACTGTCTACTTTCATCCCATCAAAAAAAGGACTATTGACTATTGCGAAATTCTTCAATATATTAATTTTATCAATACATCTTAATTCTATAACATCATTTCCATAAGATTCCCTAACTGGACCTCCAATAGACATTCCTGTAAAAACTTTAACCCTTGTTCCGCTACCATCTTTTGTTTCGGTTTCTTTTTCAAATAAAGAATTTGAAAACGGGTTATTGAAGCCATTTGGTAAGTTTACCAACACATCATCTTCATATCTGTTAATTCCCCACCATCCGAGCCATATTTCAACCTGTCTAACTCCATCTAAAACCAAATTTATAAAATCTTGACGACTTACAACTTGTCCAAGAGTTTTTGATTGGGCTTTTGCAGGATTGCTATATATATCAAAGGCATCTCCTGTATTTATTCTATCAAATTCCCATTGCTTCGGGATTCTCATGCTGACTGTAAAGTTTTGTTCAACACCACTCAAATCTGGAGAATTAGTATCGTAACTTATTAATGTAACAAAATCCGTCACATCAATTTCTGGAGCTTCAGGAATTGGAGGAACAAACATTCTCCCCTTTAATCTCCAAATCAAAGGGGAAGCAAATCTTTTACTTATATTTTCAGCATTGGGACCAATTGATGGTTCTTTGCAATGTAAATCAACTTCTAAAAATTGATTTGTAAAAATAGGCAATGGAGATCCACTTATCGTAAAAAGAGGTCCACCAGTTGGTGGATATATAGATTGTTCAGAAAAATCAATGGGCCTCATTGTGGTTTTGACTATTTGTCTTATGCTTCCAATATCCCCCGTATTTACTCTCATCATCATTGAAGTATAAAAACCAGCAGATGGTAAATTGGCACCATCATATTTGTCTGTCACCAAATCAAATCCATAAGCTTGTTCAACCGTATCTACAGAATTTCCTGTTTCTTGATCAATTTTGTTGAATGGTATAGCAGTGTAATTTTGAAATCCAAGTTCATTTTCTGTGCTTATTTCATCGTAATCTATCCAACCACCACTTTTACTGGTGGCAAATTCCTTTCTAACCGGAAATGGACCGACAACAAATCTGCCATGATAATCACTTGCTTGATTTGATCCCTTTTCTCTTCCGCTACTAAATACATTAAATTCCAATGGATTAAAATTAAATCTAAATTTAACTCCTCTTCCCATTATGCAAATATTTGAAGCTTTTACAAAAAAATTAGAATATCTATCTTCAGAAGCTTGATATGGTGTATTCGCCAAATCTTCTGGGAAATACCATATTGAATTAGAAAAGGTAGATTGAATAGATAGTTTTCCTCTGACAATCCAAAACATAAGTTGAAAAGAATCTATATCGTCCCTTAAAATCCAACTCGAATCATCCTTTTTACTAGCGACATAACCTTGAAATAGAAATTTATTTTGTGTTTCGGGAGCATCTGGATCAGCGGAAAGACCAGTTCCTTCGTGATCATAAATAAATGGAGCCCCATCTATTGGGAAAACAATATCATATCCTTTAGGGCTTTGAACATCCGCATTGCTTTCTGCCCCAATCCTAATGGCCAAATAATTAAAAAGATCCGTTCCAGATTGATATCTGTTAAACCGACTTGTTTTCCCACTATTATCAGTTATCTCGGATTCTGGAATATTCGATGGTTTTTCACTTCTAAATTTTTTAAAATCTATCCAAAAAGATTCATTTGTAAAATTACCATATTTTTGGCAAAGAAAAAATTCAACATTTGGATTTGAGTTTTTTTGATGAACCCAAGAAACAGGCGGACTTCTTTTAACAGTTGGATCACTTGATGCCGTGGATCCGTGAAATTCTTCAGCCCAAATTGGACCAGGATATCTGTTGTCAAGTATGTTGTCTGACAAATCCGTTGTTGATCCTGGCTCGGCAAATTCTTGATCGGGTCTTTTAAAGACAGTTCCATTTTCTATCGAAAATGGAGATTGATTTATTGTTGGCCTTGCTATCCAAACTCTTTTATTTATTTCGTTTTCCGATTCTTGCGGTGCGCCTTTAGGAACGCTTACTTTATATCTTGATGGTGGGCCATTTATGTTTTCTATAAAATTATTTCTATTGGCCCAAAGAGGAGTCACCATGGCAATGCCAAGATCATTGTGAATGAAAATATTATCCTGTCTAAAAGCCGGGCTATCGAAAGTCGATATATAGTTAGATAAATTAATATCGAATTCCTTTGTATCAGGCAAAACCCACTGATATTGTTGCTTTTTTAGTATAACTTTTATATCTGGTTTTCCAACCCAAACGGCAGGCATTTTCTTTTAACCTCTTCTATATGTTGGAATAATCCGCCCAATATAAACCACTTGATTTTGTTATTCTTGATTTTATATTATTTTCAAAGACAAAATATATTTGACCGTCGCCATTTTCTAGCCATTCTACTGCGATAATTTGCGAAGGGAAATCGTCTACTGTTCCATTATTGTTTATTTCTATAAATTCTGGATTCAATCCTTCTTTTTTCCCAAAAGATAAAATTGGTTTTATCCGATTAAAAGTTACTTGAAATTTCTTATCCAATTCGGTATCAGTTAATTCTTCTCCTTCGAAAATATGTTTTTCATTATCATTTGGATTGGTTTTTAAAGCTGGAGGCTTAATAATGGCTTCGGGCAATTTAATTAGAAATAATCTACCTGGATTTAATGCCGCAGAATTCGATGTGGACACAAATAACCACAAAATATCTTCTATATATGAATATTTTAAAGTCAAAGCCCCAATATTTGAATTGTTTGCAACTTTGCTTAAATAAGATCCCTTGGTTCCATCACCATTGTCTGTCGTTGTGTCCAATAAATTAATGCCCAAATCTTCCCAATTAAACGAAGTATCAATTGATCCTCCTCCTAATGCTCTGTTATATTTGACTCTAAATTGTCCAGAACTATCTAAAAGAGCGCAATATAAGTCTCCGGTTTTAAGCAATTCAACAGTATAAATATTAGAGGCTTTTTTTAATACTGTTTTTACATGATTAAAATTCCCCAAAGCATTTGCCTTAAAAACTCTTGCATAAGAAATTACTTCATCCGTATTTACCAAAGATGTTTGAGTTTCATCTGGAGTTTCAACTTCTAAATCACTAGCAGAAGATGAATTATCTTCCTCCAATTTAAAAAACAATGCTCTTTCCATTTCAACCATTTCAATAGTTCCCGGCAATACTCTACTATTAAAAACAAATATATAAAAAGTATCCGCAATATTGCTTTTTAATAAAACCGGACTAGAATATCCAGTTAAAACTATGATTGGGTTCTCAAACTGAGGATTGGGTTGAACCGATGTAGTCTTGTTCCCCTTTTCATCTTGAGCTTGAACAGTAATCATCGAAGAGACAGATGGGCGATGCCATGTCTGTCCATCTTGCAAACTCACTAAAGCAACCAGTTGTTTTTGATTTATTGATGTTATATCTCTGACAAAAAATAAAATATATTCTCCAAAATTAGTCTCAAAAACAGCAGGACTTCTGCCGACTGTATATGACCCTATAAAAGATCCAATAATTTTGATTGGAGTTATTGTCGAACTGCTTTCTATTGGAACTAATTTTAATTTTGTAAATCCTTTTAAAGTTGTATCTGGTATTTGGAAATATATATTTTTAAGATCTTTTATTGTTATTATTAATGACAAACTTTCATTTAGCCCATTGGTATATCCAAAGGGGACGAATGTTAAACCATCCACTGATCCTTGAAGTTCATAGTTAACAGTTTCGTTGGTGGTTATATCTATAATATCTTTTTGAATATTTGCTTCTATTCCTATTGCCACTAAAATCTTATCGGCATTAACTGCTTGTTCGGTATTCTCTCCTTGTGTGGCTGCCGATTCCGGATTAGCAACGTCGATAATTATTTCATTGCCAGAAGTAGAAAAATTAAGATCCGCTTTAGAAAAAATCTCAGAATATATTGGTATATTTTTTCTGAGACTTGTTTTCATAAAATCCCAACCATCGTCCGTGTTATAATCTACAAAATTTGTGAAACTATACTTTTGTTGCAAAAAGTTTTCTGTATTAAATACTAATGTAAGTTTTTCTGTTATTCTACTTCGCACCGAAGCAAATCTATCAATATCCGGAGGAGGAGGAATATCAAATAGTATAGCCAATATTTCCATGAACGGAATACCAAAAGTATTGACAACATTACTAAAAACAATATCAACCGTTGGGAAAAACCTTGGATCAAGTGTAGATTTGCTTATTGTTTTTTCTTCTATTGAATTTGAAAAGGCATCAAAATATAAAGTTGGTCCAGTTAAATTTCCTATGATTCTTGTCGAATCCGTAAAACCAGATCTTTCCGTTCCAACTTCTTGTTCAAAACTCCAACCATATCCACTTAAAGAAACAAATCCATTGGCTGGTGTTGTCAAGTAAAAACTATCACCTTGCGCTGTTGAGGAAAAATGACATTCAACTCTTTCAATGCTTTTTTCGCTTGAAAAATTAACTTTTAAATTATTAAATTTCGGAGGATCAATGGCAGGCCCACTCACCCCCTTTAACCTTAATTTCGACCCTATTTTTATTCCCTTTTGATTCGCTGCTATATTTATAAATTCGGCCACAAGAACATCTTCTTGAAGATTAATTTTATTTTTCAATTTAAAAGAACCCGTAGCCACGGGTTGAGAAGGAACCGGCGGAGAAGGGCTTCCTTGAGTCGGAGTTGTGGTTAGAGCCGGAGGAACTGGCGGAATCTCAAAATCTGCGTCATTTAAAATTTTATTGTTCTTTTTTATCACAAAAGACCATTCTTCAGGTTTCCAAGTCCAAATATAATCCGTTCCATCGTTCTTCTTTGGATAATTATATGTTATATTGAATTCTTTTCCCTTCTCTGGACTATCTTGCGGAAGCTGAAAATCGGCTACTGTTTCTTTACAAATTAAAGTTTTTATAGCACCCGGATCCACATTTATTGTAAATATTCTTTTATTATCGACAATATCTCCGTCAAAAACGGTTACACTGAAAAACTTATCAAGAGTATTATAAACATCTTGTCCATTTTGTTGCGGAACTCCTTGCGCTTTATATTGAAGTTCATATTCGAAGTCTCCAATTAACCCTTCGTTATCTTCATTATCTGGAGACGGAGGTTTTTCTGTTTCTGGAACAATAATATCAAATTTAATATTCGAAAAAACCACATCAGTATTTCCAGAGTCAAAAAGATCTATAGTTTTATCAACACCACATGGGGTTTCAGTTTTTAAGAGAATTCTGGAATCATTTCCAAACAAATTAAGATAGTCATTTACTTCGTCAGGCCCAGAGACTAGGGACAGGGAAGAAACTGTTGTTGAAGTGGCATTGGGAGAAGTAAATATTTTAGAAACACTATTTTGATTTTGTCCACCAGAAGATGAAAAATAATTACTTCTAATAATAATCAATGGCTCTTCTTTTGTATTGTTACTTGATCCAAAATTTATTATTTGTTGCGCAGTGCTGCTAAAAACTCTAAACCATGCTGATATTTCTCTTGTTGTATTAAATTTAATAACATTGTTTATACTTGTGTTTATCATATAACCCGGATAAAATAATCTGCCTTGGAATTCTATTTCTCCAGTCAAGTCATTAAGATTTGTTTTAGCCGCATATTCCACGAGAACTTTTATTATGTTGTCTTTGGGTTCTGGTTGAGTAGCATTCGAAGGCCATTTTATTTTTACCGTCAACATAATATTTCCACCAGATAAATAATCCGTGGATTGCACAGTTCCTATAAAATTAAACAATTGGCCTATTGGAGATATCTTTTTCCAAAATATCATTTCTGAGATAGGATCCCCTAAGAACGAAGTCAATGTATTTTGTGTAGCGGTTGGTTTGAATTTTGTTGTTAAATCATAATGTCTCAGATCTAATAATGATATTGTCCCATCTCTGTCAAAATCAGTGCCCGAAGAAACTCCAGATGATTTTGTTATTCTTAACATATTCTGTTTTAATGTATTTGCATTTATTCCCTTTTCACTTTCGACAAGCACATTTTCAGAAGCAACGATTCCTGCTGTTTTTAACAAAACGCCAACAAAATGTAACCATCCCAAAGAAGCTACTGTTTGAGTTTCTGTTAAAATAACATTTGGTTGTCCAAAAGTTGAATTGGCCAAATTTATAGCGGCTTGTTTTTTATTGTTATCTGTTATAAATAAAACTAATTTTAATCTAATGTCAGATCTGTTTGAAAATTTACTTATAAATTGACTTGTGGCCTTTTGAAGGTTTGTCTTTGCTGTTTCGTCATTAAGTTCAGTAATAAGATCACTAAAAACAACACATATTTTTTTAAATGTTCCAATATCATTTTCAATTACTTGTTCTGCTGTGGTTATTAAGCCAGATATAGCCAGTGGAAAAGCAACTAGTGAATCAAATTGAGAAGCGATTGTTGCTGGAGAGTTGATCAAATTTTGCAAAGAAACAGACATAAACGTGGTATCGAAATCAATAAATTCAGAAATAAAAGGAAAACCCATTGAAACTATTTTATAATATGGGATTATAGCTTCGTCAGTATCATTTAAAAAATAATAGTTTGATTCCGATATTGATTTTTTTATTTTATTTGTTGTTTTTTGATATTCTAAACTTCTATAATCTATTGTTTTAAAAGCATCGGCTCTTTGAACGGCCAAAGCTGGAATTTCTATTCCTCCCAATTCTAAAGACTCTTGAATTTGAAGGACCTTAAATGTAATAAAACTTCTATATCCAAGACTTCCATCCCCGTCTAATACATCTCCCATGAAAAAAAGATCTGAAATCGAACTATTTATATCCGATGCTCCATAAAATATCGGAGCAAAAGTCAATGTTCCAATAGAAGAAAGTCCACTTATTTGACTTTTAAAAACATCGACAAAATATCTCATTCCAGCGGCTTGGATTATTTCGCTTTCATCAAGAGGGAAAATTGCTCCTTGAGATGCTATAAATCTATCATCTTTATTCGCTAGTGCTGCTCTTTCTGGGATACTTCCATAATAAAGCCACGGTGAATAAGTATTGGCTTTCATTACAACTATTTTTACATTATCCAATACTCCAAAATTTATTTTACTTGTGTCTATTTTAACTAAACCACGAGATTTTGGAAGAGAGTTCGGATTTGAATTCGAACCTGCCGCATCTTGAACAAATTCAGCTTTTATTCCGTCAACTATTTTAAAAACTCCATCATGAATTATAATATCGTTTAGCGCAACGCCTATAAAATATTGTGACGCAGAATATTTCCCTGTTCTATTTGGAGTTCCGTTTGCATCTAATGGCGTGTTTTGTGGAAGTTTTTGTAATTCTGCCAGTTCTTCAAAAGATTCTGGTGGCCTAACTACAACTAAAACCGGATCAAAGACTAAAGGAAAATCCGTTATCCAAACCCTCAAGTTTGTAAGCTCATTCACATCTTCTGTTTGGGAATTGATTTGAATTGGATTTACTTCAAGAGCAGGGAAAAAAAATGTTGCTCTTCGTACTTTTGCCATTTTTGTCTCTTACAAAAGATTTGAACCAACATTAAATCTTGCTTGTCCTGATTCTAGTTGATTTATTGTGACTATTTTTTTGATTCTCTCTCTTCCGGTATCCAAAATTATTTCTAAAGAACCATTAAATTTACCTCCACTGGATTCATGCGATTTAATAAGATTCTGAGCAGCAGGAGGAGGCACAACAAGTTCGCCAGGAATCGTGTTTATTGGTCCCCCCTGGGTAATCCCTCCATTATGAAATACTGGAAATCCTGGAACGTCTGCATAGCTGGAATAACTTGGCCACATGGTCTCAAGCGATGTTCCCCTGGTTTGTGCAGCCATCCATAGTTTTGGATCAAATATTTTCATTGAGGAGAGCCAACTCCCCGCTGATTTTAATCCACTCCATATGTCTTCCGATACGTCGGCACGGAAACCTTCTGGATTGAAAAGACCATAATCGGCAATTGGAGAGGAATAAGTTGAAGTTGAAACTCTAGCTTCAGCCAATCGAGATATTGCACCCTTTCCAGAAAATAAATCACGAATTCTGGCTTTTTTATGGAGATCGGCCAAATTTAATGCCGGCCCTGTCTTATTTGTGCCCATCCCACTAAGAGCCATCATCGCCATTCCCATTTCAGTTTGATGTTTTTTAATTTCAGGAGTGTTTTTATACTTTTCTAAAGTGTATGTTTTCATGGAAGGAGTCATCTCCGTAAGCGCTTCGTGAAGACCTTCCATTGCCTTTCTTTCTTTCCCATGTTTGCTTCTTACTCTAGCTAATGCTATTTCAAGAACAGGATTGCTCGTTGTCCTTCGTTTTTTTAATATATTGTGTATTTCTTCCATATTGTTGTCACTTATCTCTCCGCCATCAGCATATCCCCTTACTCCGTCTTCAAGTAAAGATTTCACAAACTGGGCATCTTTTTTAGGAACAACATATTCTCCAGGCGTCAACATTGCAGGCACAGTGTCTCCGTTACTAGATCCGCCAATAACTCCTCCCTTGGCATATCCCCTGGCTCTAACTGTAGAAGTATATCTTTTTTCTAAATTACTACCTCCAGTAGTCCTAGATTCTTTCATAAGTCTTGTTTGTTCTTGAGCTTCTTTTGTTATTTGTCCTAAAAATGCAAGTTGGCCTTGACTTGCACTGGCTATTTGACCAATATCTGCTCCCACTTGAACTGTTGGAGCAATATTGCCGGTAGATACCATTTTACCATATTCTCCACCTCCAAACATGGACATGTATTTATCTTCAGAATAAGCTCCAAGATCACCCTCATAACCGAACAATGTTCTTCTAAGACCTCCTGGCATTGCTGCCTTTGTGGCTTCTGCTTCCGTTTTAAAAGTTCTTCCTAAACTTGGAGAAGGAGCAAGGAATTGAGCGCCAGCTTCTGGACTTACCATTAATTCGGCAAAACCTCCGACACCAAAAGAAGATGCTGCAAAAGCACTAAGATAGCCCTCTCTCAAACTTTTCATTTTTTCAAGAGCCGCAGTCTCTTTTCCCAATCCCGCATTTCTGGCTTGTTGTGCTTGTTGTTCAATATTGATTATAGATTCTCTGCTTGCATGCTCTCTGCTCATTTTTTGAGCTAATTTATCCAAAGCATCTGCTCTTGAAAATTCTATTTGAGCCAATTTCATTGTTTCTTTTGCTGCTTTCAATATATCTTGAATTTGGACACCCATTCCTATTTTTAAAGCTGTATGATATTCAAGTCTTCTTTCTGCTGTTTCTAAATCTGTTTGCTGTAAGGATGCTTGTCTATCCAATATTTTTGTCGTTGCCTCCAATTCCGCTTTATACACACCGGCATGTTTGGATATTGCTTGCATTGCATTAGAAATTGCCAATTGCTCTATGGCTTGTTTACTTAACAGAGCATTGATGGCTTCTTGTTCTAGTTTTCTCGCCTTGTCTTCTTCTCCGGCTTGTTTTGCTGCTTCTGCGGCTTTCATTTTGCTTTCGTATTCGGCATTAAACAAGGGCCCAAGTTCTTCATACATTTTAGTATATTCTTCAGAAGCCCGTTCGGCCCCAATGGCAGATTTTCTAAGCATTTCTACTTGCGCATTAAGAGCATTTGCTGCTGAAACCGCATCTCCATAGGTTTCAAACATAACCTGAGCATGAGCACCATATTCTTGAGCCAATTGACCAGAAGTTTCAACAAGAGCAGATGTTTCATTTTCTATTTGTTGAATTCGTTCTTGCATTTTTCCAAGAGGAGAAACAGCATAATCCAATGCGGCACTATATCTGTCCACCTGTTTTGCCGCTGCTTCCGTCAATGCGGCCACTTCTGTCCATTTATTTGCAGATGCTGCCTCGTTTATTTTCTTGGCATATCCTTCTGCCAAGGTAAGAATTTCTTTTCCTTTCTCTTCACTTATTCCCTTTTCTCCAGCCAAAGATTTCAATGCTGCTATTGTCATAGTAGCTTCTTTCATTTTTCCAGGATCAGCCTCGCCAGCGATTTTTTTTTCAGCTTGATATCCCCGATAGGCTTGATAAGCCTTGTATCCTCCGTACATTAATGTGCCGCTGGTTAATAAAGTTCCAATTCCAGGAATAAGTCTTCCTAAAGACAATGCCGATCCCATTCCTGTTGCTGCCCCACCTGCTGCCCCACCTGCCGCAGCACCGGCAACCATAGAGCCAGCCCCCTTGGTTAAAAAATTTGTAAGCATTCTTATTCCTTGTCCACCAAAAATTACAAGGAGAGGATCTATTAATTCTTTTAATGTATCTGCTATGGTATTTGTTATTTCTGCCCAATTTTCCATTTTTGCAATAAGGCCAGTCATTGCGTCGGCAAGATCATACATCTTCATTTCCATATCTACCATTTTTTTAAATTCTTCTCTTTCCGATTGTATGATTGCCATATTTAAAGCCAATTCTTGTTGTCTCTGGCTTCTTTGTTGAGCAAATTCTGCCACTGGTCTAAAAGCCGAGCCAACAATTCCTGCCGCACCAGTTTCTCTTGTTCTAACTGCTCCGCCAATTTCAATTCCTGCTCTTATCTGAATATCACTTAATTTTCCTTGTTGACGCAAAAGTAGAGCAAGACCAATATTTGTTTCGTTTATACCTTTTCTAAATTCAGCATATTTATTTCCAATTTCTTCTATAACGGCAAGTTTTTTCCCGGTTTCTTCGGCAGTCAATCCAAGATTTCCAACAGCAATTATTAATTCTCTTACGGATCTTAAAGCAGATTCGTCTCTAATGCCTTTATATGCAGTTGTAAATGAATCATATAATCTTTGTGCCTCTAATGTTCCGAGTTTTGTGCTTTGTGTTATGTTCTGAAGTTCTTTGCTATAGAACATAGCAGCTTGGCCGGTAGTTTTAAAAGCTCCAGAAACTTTAGCAAGAGAATTTGATGTTAAAAATAAATTTTGCTGATAAACTCCTGCTGTTTTAATTACATCATCAAATGATTTTCCAAAAGCCTTTATTGATTGAATCGGCGCTCTAAAAAATTGTTCTGACGATCTCAATATAGTGTTAAGTTGATTAATTTTGTTTGATATTGTGCCGAACATTCCTCCAATTTCTTTTGAAGAAAATTGTGAGGAACGTCCCATATTTTCAATGGAACGAGCAACATCATTAAGCTGTCTAGTGGATGCTGAAGATAAAGCTGGAATTTGCTGAAGTGCAGAAATTAATTGACTTGTATTTGCCATTCTGATTTTTTACTCTCTGAAATTTGTCCTTTTTTATAATTCTGTGTCTATGAAAAAAAGTCCTTGACATATATTCTTTTCTATATCAAACTATAACCGACATCCCGTAGGGATTGGCCTGCGGGCAGGCGAATGAAAAGAAAGGAGTTCAATAATGACAAGCATAATTACAAATATCATATTGCTTGCTACTTTACATTGGATATTCGGACCACTACCTTGGTTTCTCTATGCTTTTTTCGCCGTATTTACGGGAATTTGGATAGGGGCCTTAGGAAATAGAGAATAAAGAATTGACTTTCTACTGCTTAAACTTCACCCACCTGTCTGGATCTCCATATCCATACTTATCAGGATTAGATACTACATCCGTTTGCTCCTCTACAATCGACATCATCTCCAAGTCTCTTGTAGAAATCCGCCTAGCTTCGTCCGGCATAACATGAAATCTATCACATAAATTCATCACCAACATAATCGAAGGCATGGGTGGAATCGTAGTTCTGTGCCCACTTTCTCTTTCTTTTTTTCTCTTTAAATAATTAAAAACATCTAAAGCCAATTCTTTGGCTTCTTCTTTGGATAAAGAGTTTTCATTATGCTGAGAATCTAATATTTGATCTATTTTATTTAAAATAAAAGTGGCTAAAACAGGATTCATTGAATCAACGAATTCATCGTTGACAAAGATTACTTCTCCTTCATGATCTTCTATTTTAAGAAGAAGTCTTTTTAATTTATAATCCCTATATTGATATGGATCTATTTCTGATTTTCCTGTGTAAGAATTAACTTTACTGCTTGATCTGCTAATATCATTCATTATCGCCCATGTTGGATAACGAATATATATGTGACCTTTAAAGAAATAAGATGGTGGTTTTTCTATTTTAGATTCAAAAATATCTATGACTTTTTCACCAAATTCATTTATTGATCTTGGTCTGTAGTAAAAATCAAATGATATTACATTGTCATTTTCTACTGAAAAAAGACTCGACATTAATTTTACCTTATTTTACTTCCTCTTTTTTTTCTTCCACTTTAGATAGTTTTTCAGTTTCTTTATCAATAATGTTTTTGAAGTATTCTGCTGCTTCCTCAAAACTCTTAAATATTTCTGAGGATTTTCTATCTATTTTCTTATTATAATTGTCCATTAAGGCCATGCAAAAATCTGGAGACCAGCTTGCAATTTCTTTTTCATTTATTTCAACATTATTTCCGTCTCCATCAATTAATTTTTTAAGAAGACGTTTTAAACGAATCTCTTTAAGAGCAACAGGATCAAAAATAATTTCTCCAGAAAGAGGATCTTTTGAAAGAGACATTTTCATACAGCGATTAAAATCATCCCAGCGTTCATAAGCAAATTCAGCCTTAGCTGTTTTTATTTTATTTTTAAAATCATCCTTGACAAGATCCTTTTCTGGAACAATAACAATTCCATCTTCTTCAGTTATAATATAGTTAATTTCTACATCGACTATTTTTTTAGGTGTAGTAAAAACACTCATAATTTTCCTCCAATAGAAATATTTTCGGGGACTTTAACCCAACGAAAATATACGATTTTTTTGTGTTTTAAAGAAAAAAATGCAGATTTTTAGACTGCATCTTTTTAAAATTAGACATTTTCATCAAGAATAATGCCGTTGGGGAGTGTGATTCGAAGAGCATCAAATTCTTCTTCGTTAGCTCCAAGGGCTGTAAATGAAGTTTCAACAACAACTCTGTCTGTGGCGGAAAGTCTTGGAGCAACAGCATTCCAAAGACAGTTGTTCATTTGGAGAACAAATGGCCCTTCTGGAGAAAAAATAGTAATTATTAAAGTTTCAAGACCTGTCCCAAGAATTTGAGCAATAGTCCCGTCCATATTGGATTGCCATTGAAGAGTTCCAGAAACTCTTCTTTGATTAGCACTAATGCTTGTGGCGTTTAGGCCAAATGGAGAAGCTCCAGTGTTGTCACCCATTGTATAGTTTCTAATAAGATTATTAGCTATATCTAAAGTAAAGCCCACAACATGCATTCCTGTTGGAGCTCCTTCAATTCTAACAACGTCCCATTGAGGAATTTGTTCAAGAATAAGATTAGGAAAACCTGTAGTAGTAATACCCTGAATATTTCCGAAACCAACACCAACTGTTCTTCTCGCTTGATCACCATCGGCAGAAGAAACATCAAGAAGATTTGTATATCCTGGATTAAGAGGGTCAAATTCCTCTGTATCAATTAATGTATTTTCAAGAGTATCAACAATTCCCCAAACTTCCGCTCTGGTTTTTATTTCTTCTCTTGCATTACAGGAAATATTAACAGTATTTATTTTACAACCTCTTAATTTCGGATGTGCCGAAGATTCTATTTCAAAGCTTTCGCCAGGGTTAAAAACAAGAGATGCCCCAGCAGAAAACATAGCAATTCCAGTTCTAAAAGTAAATGGATATTCAAGAGTTCCTTGAGACTCAATTGGTCCTTTCATCCAGGCACTTCTATCTTGACGACCAGTAATATAATCTGGAGCGTTTCCCTCTTGTTTAACACCAATATCGTATCCGGAAACTCTTAAAGGAGAACCGGGATCTCCAAAAGGTCCAAGGCTTCCACCCAAGTATCGATTTGAACCAGCTATTATTTTAACTAGCTGGTTCCAACCCATCAATGTGAGACCAAGAGTAGGATCTGTTGGATTGTCTGCTCTTTGTGCTCCTGGTATGCTAGAAAAAGGAATTGGATTCTCGGCCATTTTTTTTCTCCTAATTAAACCACTTCAAACCATTCTCAACCTTATGCCGTGAATTCTTCGTCAATTGTAACTCCAATTTGAGCAGACAATTCGACAAAATCAGCGGAGAAATATCCGGGTTGAGGACCCGGAGTAGGATCGGGATCGAACAAATTAAGGTCTGGATCGGAATCTCCAGTAAAAGCATATGTCTGATAATAATCATTTATTGTGCTAAAATCATTATGCATTCTACTCAAAACATGAGAATTCAATATTCTAAGGGTTCCTCCAAATATTCTTGTAGCTTCTCTTTTTGCATTTGCTTCACTGCCCGTGGTATTAACAAGAGTAAAAATAGTACTTCCCATATCTCTTGAAATAGATCCTTGAGGAGCAGTAACTTTTCCACTAGAAACCCAATCGCTAAAATCAGAACTTGTTGGGTCATCGCTTTCTCCGGTTCCTGGTTCTTCACTGCCTCTAAAAGTAGCGTCGTCAACAGAAGCCACTGAATCAGAAATACTTAAAATATTTTCCAAGGCAGAGTCAGAAAACCCGGCTCCATCTTGGAACAAGGCATCCCTGACCTTTGCGTATGCTTCTCCAAGATCCGCAGCAATTTGGGAATATTGTTTAGGAAGGATAACTGACATATTAAAAACTCCTTTTACTCACTCTTGCAATTACACTTAATTTATTTCGTGACCCTTTATGATTTCACCTTTTTTTGTGCTTATATTTTTTAAAATTATTTCCACAATATATTCGGCATATTCCTCCAGGCTCTTGTCTTCTAATTCTTCAAAATTATGATCATATCCTTCATCTAATTTATTAAAATCCGATATAATTGCTTTCCCCATTTTTTTAAGAATAATTCCAAATTCATTATCTTCAGAACCATCCAAAATATAACCAGACAACATCAAATATAAGGAAAGTTCATTTTCTGGACACAAATCCATGTTTATACAGCTTATATCATAATTTTTATATGATTCTTTGTATTTTAAGTAGTTATCGTTGTTGCTTATTATCGTTTTTATATGTTTTCTATCCGAAGAATTGAACATAAAATCTGGTATTTTTACAAAATTATTTGATTGAAATTTGTTAAATATATTTATAGTTTTATTTGAGTATTCTTCAATAAAAGCATTTGGACCCATTGCAAAAATAGAAGAGGTTATTTCCAATACTTTTTTCTCAAATTCTTCCAATGGTCTTTCAAAATGATCTAATATTATATGGAGATTTGTATTGGACAGAAAAGATTCCATAGCAACACTAATTGACCAAATTTGAGACAGAGATCCACGAATAAAAATATCAGAAGGTTCGAATGGATATTTCGTTACAAAATTTATAATGCTGGCCAAGAATTTTTCATAATTTGGATTGTGTTCTATGATATAAAAATCACTTATTAATGAATTATTCATTATAGATTCATAATCATATTTTGATTTTTCTAAAATTTTATTTGTCCACAAAGCAAATGCCGATTTACAATCTGTTAATTCTTTTAATTTTTCACCTATTTTAATATTTTCTGGAGAATATTCTGCAATAAACAATATATCTTTCATTTTAATGCGGCAAGGAGACTCCTGCCTTTAGGCAGGAGAGGAATTGCCGCTCCTTTCTCAATAACATACGATATTCAATCACTTCTGTCAAGAGCATATTTATAAAAAAAATAAAGGTATTCCTCTAATATTTATCGTATTATAGTAATTATGAATGTTACTTACAACATCAAGCTCTCTACTTCTTGTCAAAATGATTTAACTAAAATCATTAAGGTTCTTCAATTACATTCCAATATTTGGAACTCTATGTCTCAATTTATATTTAAAGATTTGAAAAATAATATAAATAAAAAGATTATTTATGATAAAAATTACCATAAATGTAGAAAATTATTTCCAGATTCTCCTTCTCAAGTCGTTATTCGTGTATAAATATTGGATTAAGAAGTAACAGAAAACTCCCTGTATCGTTTAATTTTCCAATAGATGGAAAATTAAACTTTATGGGCAGGTCTAAGTCAACAGACCAATTGTGTGAATTTAATGTTTTTAGGAATAAAGATATTAGAGACAATGCAAGCCTCCGCCTTTAGGCGGAGGTAGTTGACATGTTATTCGCATCCTTCTTTTCTTGCGAGAGTTCCGAAATCCAAAGAAACATCTGACAAAGAAGAATTTTGTGCGCTGAAATAGCTTCTCCAAAAATACATATCCGCTTGCCATGATAATCTTGCAGCTTTGACAAATTCACTACCTTTGGCAATAACTCCATAATCTATTGTTTTTACATGAGCTTTGCTTGTTACTTCAAAAGCATATGTGCTATTAGCTGGAGCAATATGCAAATTCGTCATCAATATAAATTCAAGAGTATCAACCACCTTTAATAGAGTTCTTGTAGAATCTTGTGTTTTATCATCTTTAACATAGACGATAAAATCTATGGTTACGGTTTCTGTTGTTCCTGAGAATGTGGTAAATTCTATTGTTTTGCCTTTAGGTTCTATAATTATAGCAGGATATTTTAATTCTACTCGAATATCTCCAAGAGTTATAGATCTTATTCTTGTCCCACCGGGAGCTCTAATTACAATAGGCTCATTCGTCAAAAGAAAATCCCTTGTTAATGGGTTTTCAAGAAATATTTTATTATTACTAACGCCCTTTATGATATTAGCATCGGCACCTTCATAACCCGTAGAAATAAGCCGTCCTTTTGTTGTGTTATCCCAAATAAGACAATCTTTGAAATCCTTTCTTAATGCTTGAATGCCGAAATGTTCCGTAGTATCAACTTTAACTTCATCATCTCCAGCCAAGGCAGTTTGAGTAAAATGTGATTCGGCCATAAAAAAACATCTTAATCTATCGATCATTGCTTGTGTTAAAAAATAAACACTCATCAAAAACCGCCTATAGTCTATCTATTCCAGAAACCCTAATGCAATATTTCACTTTTTGAAATTGTTCTACTCTTTCAATTTGTTCTTTTGTTAATTTGTTTTGTTCTTTAAGATCAAAATAATCGAAATCCATAAAGTTTTTTCTTTCTACATCTCCTGTGTTTTTGCCAACAATTTCTTCTTCAGAGACCATCATATCTCCTAAATTCAATGGCATATTTTTATAAAATGATTCATCATCATTATTCATGCATGCCTGGAATTTTTCAACAGCACTTGAAATATCTTTAAATTCTTGAATATCTTCCATGAGTCAAGTCCTAACATTATTTCCCAGGATTTCTAGACGGTAAATTCATTTCGCCAGGTCTTGAAAGTCTTGGATCATCAAGAAGCTCTTGTCTTCTAAATCTTTGCCCCGCAAAAGTTTGTCCTTTTAAAAGAGTTTGACCAGAAGCTATTCTTTGTAAATCATCATAAGCCAAATTTCTCATATTTTGACCCCATTCGGAAATGTTGGGTTCTTGATTTGCATTGATAACCTCGTCATAAAGTTGTCCGGCAGCTAAACGACTACAAATCAATCTAATTGGTTCTGGGAAATCTACTGTGAAAGTTGGAATAAGAGTTGTAAGATCAACTCTTTTATAAGTCAACAAAGGCACTCTATATATATTATTAATGGCTCCATCAATTATGTTGGATGCAAAATTTATAAAGCTCAAGGCATCATCTTCTATAATTGTTGTGTTTTCTTCAAGGGCATTAGTACCAATGATAACATTGGATGGAAGAATGCTTTGCAAATCACTTATAGAACAATATTGGGCCATTGTTTTTTCTCCACAAATATATCAATTATATTTTCTGGAGATTGTAGAAAAAATCCTTTTATCACGAATACCAGCCAGCTAATCCAATTTTTCAAAGGGATCAGACAAATTTTTTTCAAAACCTTCTTCTTCTGACAAATTGTCTTTTTTGATATGATCTGGTTTATATCCCAATGCTGGCGGTATATATTTATCTGGAGATAATTCTTCAATAACTTCTATTTTATTTATATTAACATATTTTAACACAATTCTATAATCTTTTGCATAATATCTAAAATATTCGTTTTCAAGGACAACTTTTTTTGCTGTTTTATTATTAAACACAGTGCCTAAAGAAGCATTCTTATCTTTTTTATATTCTTTATGAAAATCAGGTTTAGTAGAGTCTGATTCTTGATTTCTCCAGATAACATTTTTTCTATCAATCCAGGGAAGAAAGGAATTGTAATTTTCAAGGAATATTTTTTTATCATTATATATTTCAAAAAAAAACTGATAATTGGGAAGTTCAATAATATTATCGGCAGGAGAAGATTTTCCTTCTAGTCTATATTCTCTAAAAGTATTATTTCTTCTTTCTTTTATTATTAAAACTTTGTTTTTTCTACTAGGCATTAGTATATTTTTTATAAAATTAGACATTTTTTTCTTCCTGCTGATTCTCTGTTTCGGTTTTTTGTTCTTTGCTTTTCTTTTCTTTTGACAACGCAGCCGTCAAACAACCAATTGCAGTTGCGGTAAGTGGATCTTGCGCTCTTCTAATGTTTTTTATTTCTAATGGCCATTTTATTTCGTCCACCACTTGTTTGAATAAAACATCAAAACCTTCCGGTAAAGATGTTCCTCCGGAAATAATAATTTCCAAAGGATATTCAAAATTTATTTTTTCTTTAATTAAAGCATTTTTAAATTCACGCACAACAATTGTTATAAGTTCTTTATAATAAAAATATATTGCGGATAAAATTTCATTTTCAAAATTTGGTTTAGACAAATCCAACAATTTTTCTCTGGATTTTTTTTCTTTTATCATAGTAACTTGCGATGAAGAAAGTTGCGTTACCGAAGCAACCTGCTGGTCAATCCAGTCTCCACTTTTAGGAATAGAAAATCTAACAATATCTTTTGATTTATAACTTAAACAGGCATTTATTCCGCCTCCACCACAACTTATTCCCAGCCCGGTCATATTTATTTTTTCATCATCGACCTCAATTGTTGGATTTGTTGCATAAACAACAGCAAGAGCCTCATTAATAGAGACAACATTATATCCCAATTCTTTCATAAAACTTTCGCACATTCCTGCATGAAATGCATTGTTTATTGTTCCATCCAAGGATGATGAAGGAATACTGATTACACAAATTTCATCATCATATTTAGGCTTCCCGACCAAACCCTGAATCATATGTTTTAACATTTTTATCGCCATCTTTTCAGTTTTGCTGTTAATCACCATCGAAGCCATAGGCCGTCTTAAACGACTTGTTTTATTTCCATTTATATCCTTAGATGAATAAAGATTGTCCAAAATCATAGAATCTTTTCCAATTACATATAACTTTTTTTCACTATTTTCTTCTTCAATTATATATTTATATTCTGATTTTTCCACCATGTCCAAAAAATCCATGTCTAGATCAATAAAACAATTTCTTTCACTTTTAACAATGGTTTTCCCCTCGTCATTTTTTCTGGCCGAAACAAGTATACTCGTCCCATAGTCCACCCCTACTGCACACATAATTCTAACTCCTATATAAGAAATATCTCTTGTTTATCCTTCTTGCTCAAAAAGACTTCTGCCTTTAGGCAGGAGAGAGTAGTTCACATAATTCATATATCTATATCTTCCAATAATTTTTCATTACCTTCGCTTTCATTATCTACTTTTTTTTCTTGACCAAAATGTTTAATATTTTTCTCAGAATTATCTCTGTTTTTTAACACAAATTGTTTCAAAATATCTTCACGCATTCTTTCTTCTTCTTTTAAGAATACGACATTTTCAGCGCCGGAGACTATATTTAATTTGATATTTATCTCTTTGCTTATTGCTTTTGCAATACTTTCCATATCAACATTCATACTTTGTTGCGGTGTTATTTTCTGATTTGAATTTATAATTAAGTCTTTTAATTCTTTTATTTGTGAATATATTTCATTTTCTTTTTTTTCTTCTCTCGTGGTTTTAGAAACAGTAATTATGTTATTATGTGCTAAATTTATTTTTACTTCTTCATCCTTTTCCAATTCAGACACCGTTTTATTTGTAAAAAAACACAATTCTTTTTCTTGTCCAAAGAAGTTAAATTTTATCTTATTCTTTGGGAAAAGAAGTATGCCTTTAGTATTATTTTTTACAACCCATTGCTCTTCCATTGAAATCTCCATTTATAAATACGAAAAGTTATGCCGTTTCTCCTGGTTTCTCGTATAATAAACAAGTTGATGGAAAGTCATTTTTATGGATAACCTAAAATACAAAGCCATTATCAAAATGGATTTAACAATACGTGATAACTATCATGATAAACTTATCAAAAACAAACCAAAGGAACCGCTTGGTGATGCAGTAACAATTGAAGGAACATTAGAAGAAATTCAAGATAGAATATGCTTTATGATTCAAAAATCAGCCGATGTTCTTGAGGATTGGTATAACGCAGAATGAACTACTCTCGTCTTCAGACGAAACCTTCTTAAACCAAAGAGTAAAAAACATGAGTAATTTTAAAAATATTTCCGGAAAAAACTATTCCTTTTCTGAGTTGAAAAATAGAAGAATTTCTTTTGATCCTGATAAAAAGATAGCTTTTACTCAAGAAGAAATTGATCTTTCTGAATCCTTGAAAACTGCTATAAAAAATGGAGTTTTTATTCCATGGCCTGAAGATGGAATAGATCAAAAAAATGAAAATAAAACAGAAACAGCTAATTCTGATATTGTTTCTTTTGGAGAAGTTGAAGAATCCATATCATCAACAAAAGAATACCCGAAAATAAATTCAAATGCCACCAAAGAAATTTGGTGGGCTGGACCATCTAGCGATGTTGGCGGATATGGAAAAATGAACAGAGAAAGCCTTGAAAGACTTTATCTGAAAAAAGACTTAAAAATACAACACGAATTAGCCGGGCTTGGTGGAATTGAAAAACTTAGATCAAAATTAAAAATAACACCAGCATTAAATGAAATGCTTAAAAATAAGGTTTCTGATGATGCCACATCTGTTTGGGCTATTATGCCTCCGAAATTTTTTCCAAGAAAAGGAAGAAAAATTCTTTTTTCAATGATAGAAAGCAATGCTGTTCCTCCCAGTTTTTTGGCAAAATGTCAAAATGCAGATGAGGTTTGGATTCCAAGTTTGCATAATATGCAAATATTTAAAGAAGCGGGATTAAGACCTCCAGCTTATCATATGCCACTTGGAGTTGATATAGAAAGATACAGACCATTTGAATTGATTCAAGAACAAAAAAACAAATTACAGATAAAAACAAAAGGATTTGTATTCTTGTCCGTATTTGGGTGGAGTTTAAGAAAAGGTCACGATATATTGTTTAAATCTTATTTAAAAGAATTCTCAAGCAAAGATGATGTGACATTATTAATTGTTTCAAGAAACTGGGGAAGATCAACTCAAGAAGATATAGATGTTATAAGACGACAAATAAAAGATTATATCCTTAAATATTCAAAAAATACAGAAAAGCCTCCACATATTGTCCATGTCGGTCAAGCCATAGATGAAGATGATATGCCGTTAATTTATAATATCAGCAACGCTTTTGCGTTGCCCAGCCGTGGAGAAGGATACTGCCTTCCCGGACTCGAAGCTGGAGCTTGCGGGATTCCGGTCATAATGACCAGATGCACTGGACAACTTGATTATCTTAATGACGATAATAGCTATTTAATAGATATTGAAGGATATGATTCAAAATCACAAGAAATAAAAGAAATATTAAAAATTTCAAGCTACTACGACAATATGGACTTTGCCGTAATCGGCGAAAAAGGAATTCAACAACTCAGAGAAACAATGAAATTTGTTTATGAAAACTATGGGCAGGCAAAAGAAAAAGCAGAAAAGCTAAGACAAAATATAATAGAAAATTTCACATGGAACATTCTCGTGGACAAAATTTATAATAGGTTAACAATATGAAAATAACGAATTCTTTAATATTTATTCCAGAAAATTCCTTAAGTGTAAAAAAAACAATGATGATTGAAAAATATGGATATATCAATCCTTTATTAAGAAACATTAACAAAAAAAACAAAGAACCTTCTGGACAAAGATCTTTAAATAATCCCGAACAAAAAATTGAAAAACCAGCCCAAACAAAAAAAAGCGGAAGCGGAAAAATATACATTAAAAATGCTATCGGAGGACCAATTTTTATCAATATCCAAGACGGTCATGATGAAGCTGGATATCCTAAATACAGAGAAATAAAAATAATAGATTACATAAGAAAAGAAAAAATATCCATAAAAGATTTAGATAGTCAAGAAATCCAGTCTCTTTATGATGGTGGAAAAATAATAGACATAACAGAAGATCAATATTCTGAAGAAATGTCGAACAAATCCATAAATGATAATTCAAAAAGTAAATCTTCAAAAAAAGAACTTCACGATTTAAGATCAGTAAGAGAACAAGATAAAAAAATAGAAATTAATGGAAGAGAAATAACAATAACAGAGGATCTCTATCAAAATGAGAGATCCGTGACGGAAGAAATGGAAGTTAATGAAAGAACAAGACTCGGAAAAGAAACCGAATTACTCATGAGAGGAGGAGTCGCTCTCAATGAAGAAATTGATGAGCTAATTCCTGGAGAAAAATCGTATACTGGGAAACGACAAGCTCCGCCACGAGGATCCGGAGAAAGACGATCAGAGTCGAGTTTTTCAAGACCTGTAGTAATGAGCGATCCAGAAAAAGCTATAAGGAGAAAATAGGAGAATTAAAATGGAAGGCAACAACGAAGAAAAACCAAAAACTGAACTTAGCTTCGACGCTAATGGTAATCCAACAAACGACAAGGGAGAACCAATTGTTGTTTCTAAAGAAGATTTGGAATCAATTTCAAAACAACAAACACAAGTTTTAAATGCTCAATCTGTTCTTGGTTCTCTTGAAGTCAAGAAAATAGAATTGGCCTCACAAGTGATAGGATTGAGAAAAAATCTTGATACCGTGATTCAAATTATCATGGATAAATATGGAATCCCATCAAATGAAGCTAATTATTATGGTATTAATCAAAGAACTGGGCAAATATTGAAAAACGGTCCCATCAAAGTTTAAAATTTTAAAATAACTCATCGCTTAAAAAAAGGGAATTTTTCTATCTCGTGTGAATTAAACATGGATAGGAAAGTTCCCTTTTTATTTTGTAGTGAGGAATTTAAAAAATGCCACTTATTGATCCAGGCACACAGATAAGTAAACCAAATAATTTCAATGATCAATATCAATCGCCAACATTCGGACAGGATCTTCAAGATTTACAAGTCTATTTGGAAGATACAATCAATGCTATTCTAACACAAATAAGAAGAATAATAGGCTCTACAAATTGGTATGATGATCCAGGCACGAGTCTTTCTTCTTCCGTCAGTCTGGATAATGCTTATGATGCAGGTGGAAGCGGAGCGGGAAGAATAATTACCGTTGATGCCGGGGCAGTAAGATTTAATGCTGGCACTGGAATCAATGCATTAGAAATAAGCGGCATTATATCTTCAATTGGACTTAACGAAGATGTTGTAATATCTCCTAATCCTTCTGGAACAGGAGTTATAAATCTTGGAAAAAATTCAGCCACTCCAGTTCAAACAAATATTTTAGGAACAATAAGAATATCTGGAGGATCTCCTACTGCCGGAAAAATTTTAGGTTGTATTGATTCCATTGGAAATGCCCAATGGGTAACTGCCGGAAGCGGAGGACCTCTTATTACTCCCCTTACAACCGCTGGAGATTTATGGATTAGAAATGCCTCTAATAATGATGCCAGACTTGGAATTGGGGCTTCCGGAACAATTCTAACATCAACTGGCATTGTCCCAAATTGGAGCAACACTTTAAATATACAAACATTAAATATAAAAGACGATTTGTTTGTTATAAATTCAGATGCTTCTGGAGCCAGTTCTGATTTCAAATTCACAATTTCAAGACCAACTTCAGGAATGATTGGTCATGTTACGCTTTATTTACCAACCACGGCTGGCACATCTGGACAATTTTTGGGCACATCTGGAAGTGGACAATTAGACTGGATTTCTCTTTCTGGAAGCGGTTTTCCAACTCTTGCTGATGTTGCAGATAATTCGACTACAACAGCAATGCAAACATATGATCTTGATTCAAGCACTCAAATAAGATTTACTGACAGTTTAAATAACAGAATATTAACTATAGATGAAGCAACAAGACACGTTTCAATAAATACAACAAGCACAGCGGATTTTCATTTTAGAATAGCTGGTCATATTGGACCAGACACAGACAATACTTATGATCTTGGATCATCTTCTTTAAGATGGCGAAATTTATATGTTGTAAACTCCATAAGTATAGGATCTTTTTCGGTTGGTTCTGTTTTATTTTCGGGATTAAGTGGTCTGATATCCGGAGATCCGATAAATTTCTTTTGGGATAATACCAATAAAAGACTTGGAATAGGAACAAATACCCCTGTATTTACGATAACTACAGCAGGATCAATTGGTCCTTCTGTAAACGATACTTACGATCTTGGAAGTAGTGTTTTAAGATGGAGAGACATTTATCTTGGCCCATCAACAATACACATAGGCTCTTCTGGAAACGAAGGCACAATAACTTATGATGGATCAAATAACTTGGTTATTGATAGCAATGGCAATGTTTCTTTGCAAAGTGTTTCTGGAAATGTCGGAATTGGAACTTTGGTTCCTGCTGAAAAATTAAGCGTAAACGGCAATGTTGGACTAGACGGAGAATTAAAAAGAGAAAATGCCGGTGCTAATGCTTCTTTTATTATTGTTCCAAAGGGAACCGGAGCTTTGCAAATTGGTTCTTCTGGAGACGCAAGAGGTATCTATGCAGTAGATTTACAATCAGTAAGAACTTCCTCGGATCAAGTTGCTAGTGGAGATTATTCATTCATAGCAGGAGGAAAGAACAATAAAGCCTCAGGTGACTATTCTCATGCCGAAGGAGTAGGCACATTGGCCAGCAATAACGAGTCCCATGCAGAAGGCTTTTATACAACGGCAAGCGGATCGGCCTCTCATGCCGAAGGATCGGCCACTGTTGCAAGTGGAAATTTCGGTTCTCATGCAGAAGGTTATGCAACAACAGCCTCCGGAAAGGGTTCTCATGCAGAAGGTTTTTATACAACATCTTTTGGACCACAATCTCACGCAGAAGGCAATACCACAACAGCCGATGGTTCAGCTTCACATGCAGAAGGTTTTTATACAACTTCCACGGGAATCAATACGCATGCCGAAGGATATTATACAACATCATTTGGTACAAATTCTCATGCGGAAGGGAAAAATACAGTATCAACAGGAAATTCTTCACATTCGGAAGGAAACGCTACGGATTCTGTTGGAATTTATTCTCATGCCGAAGGCGATGGAACCATATCGACAGGAAATGCCTCTCATTCAGAGGGGAAATTAACAACAAGTACTGGAGTTTATTCCCATGCCGAAGGCTATGGATCAACATCAGGCGGTGCAAATTCACATGCCGAAGGTTATTACTCTCAATCTTCTGGATCGAATTCACATGCAGAGGGAGAGTCTACAGTTGCATCCGGAATCAATTCCCACGCAGAAGGTTCTAGCACAAGTTCAATCGGAGATTATTCCCATGCCGAGGGTGATAGCACCACATCCTCTGGAAACTTTTCCCATGCAGAAGGAAAAGGAACTTCGGCTTCCGATATCACTGCTCATGCAGAGGGTTATGTCACTGTCGCTTCTGGATATGCCTCTCACTCCGAAGGTCATACGACCACGGCCTCAGGAAACAATTCACACGCAGAAGGCATCAATTCAATATCGAGTGGAAATGATTCACATGCCGAAGGAAAATCAACAACATCGAGCGGAACAAGATCCCATTCAGAGGGATATAATACAATATCTAGCGAAACAAATTCACATGCCGAAGGCTATAACACAACAGCAAGTGGAACAGATACGCATTCAGAAGGCCACAAAACAACTGCTTCAGGATATGGGTCTCATTCTGAAAATATTTCATCAATATCCAGTTCGACAAACTCTAAAGACACATTTATTATAGCATCGTTAACTATAACAATATCTGGCAATGTGACTCAAAAGTATTCAAATGGCGGTAAAATAACATTTTATGATTTAACTGGGGGAGTAAACTCAACATTAAACACAGCTATAAGAACAATAAATAGCACACCCACTTTTGGAGGAGTTAACACAACATTTAATATAGATTCAGTTTTGGATGATAGAACCGCTGGAAAATGTTTATCGGCTTCAGGAGGCTCAGGATCACATGCCGAGGGCATTGAATCCGTAACAAATTCCACATCATCACATTCTGAGGGATTAAAAACGGTAGTTGCAGGACATTCCTCTCATGCTGAAGGTTATAATGTTATCGCTTCTGGAAATTCGTCTCATGCCGAAGGAGATAGCACAAGATCTGGAAATAGAATCAGAACCTTTACAGTATCATCAACAACAGTAACAATTTCAGGAGATGTGACTTCTGAATTTTCTAACGGATCAACTATAAATATTTTTAGATTGACCGGAGGATCAAACAATACATTAAATGCCACAACAAGAGTTATTAGCGCTGTTGTTTTTGGCGGAGTAAATACAACTTTTACAATAAATCAAGCCCTTGACGATAGAACATCGGGACAATGTGTTAATACCTTTATTGGAATTTCTTCTCATTCAGAGGGAAAATCAACAATAGCTCGTGGAAATTATTCTCATGCCGAAGGAAAATCTACAACGGCATCAGGCTATGTCTCTCATTCTGAAGGAAATAATACAACAGCAAGCGGTATAACTTCACATTCTGAGGGAAAAGACACAACTGCATCTGGAAATTATTCTCATGCCGAGGGAAAATCTACAACGGCAAGCAATACTTATTCACATGCAGAAGGAGGAGGATCTGTAGCTTCTGGAGTTTTTTCGCATTCCGAGGGTCATAACACAACAGCTTCTGGAGCAAGATCTCATGCAGAAGGAAAATCAACAATATCTTCTGGAAATTATTCTCACGCAGAAGGAGAAAGCACAACATCTGGAGGTCCAAATTCCCATTCGGAAGGGAAAAGTTCGACAGCAAGTGGGAATGTTTCTCATGCCGAAGGACAATCTACAACAGCCTCTGGACATTATTCTCATGCAGAAGGACAATCGACAACCGCTTCTGGAGATAGATCTCATGCCGAAGGTAGACTTTCATCGTCTACGGGAAATTATTCTCATGCAGAGGGATATAATACAACTGCACTTGGGATTGCTTCTCATGCAGAAGGAAAACTTACAGAATCCAATGGTCTTTATTCTCACGCAGAAGGAGAATCAACAACAGCTTCTGGAGATTATTCTCATGCAGAAGGATCCTGTACGACAGCAAGCGTGCTTTATTCTCATGCGGAAGGGTCAAACACTGTGGCAAGTGGACAGGGTTCTCATGCAGAAGGAGTGGCCTGCACAGCAAGTGGGGCTTTTGGATCGCATGCAGAAGGCTTTTGTGGACATGCGCAATTAAATTCACAACATGCCCAGGGAAATGCTCCATCTTCAACAGATCTTGGAAAAAGACAATATACAAGAACAATATTATTTACAGACACAAAAAATGCCACACCAACAGAATTAACCTTGACAGGATCAATCCCTGCCGCCCCCGCCTCTAGATTTACAATTGATACTGAAAAGGCTTATGACTTTTGGGTTAGAATTGTAGCTAGACAAGACACAGGAGGCGCTCATGCAGAATTTACAAGAAAACTTTTAATAGAAAGAACCGGGGGCACTACATCTCAAGTCGGATTGACTCAAACAATAGGAACGGATATAAATTCTGCAGGTTGGACCGTCACACTCTCTGCTAATGACACAAACGATTTTCTTCAAATAAGTGTTACAGGCGCTGCCGCCACAAATATTCGCTGGATCGCCGTGGTCGAAGCCGTAGAAGTTTATTACGCAGATTAAAAAATTAATCGTATATTATTGAAGAAAACTTTGTGGAGAAAACTATGGAAAAAATATTTTTCTGCTCTTCAATGCCTAGATCAGGTTCTACTCTTTTATTAAATATTTTAGGACAATCTCAAAATCATTATGTGACTCCAACAAGCGGTCTTATAGAGCTATTAATAGGAATTAAAAGCACATGGAAAAATCATATAGAATTCAAAGCCGAAGGTTTGGATATTGCTCAACCCAGAGTAGAAAGTTCCATGAAGGGATTAATTCATGGATATTTTGAAAAAGAATTTGAACAAAATAAAACAGTTTTTGATAAATCAAGAGGCTGGCTTCAATATATAGAAATATTAGAAAATATTCTAAAATATAAAATAAAAGTCATCGCCACGGTAAGAGATATTCGTGCTGTTGTGTCTTCTTTTGAAAAAATTTACAGAAATAGAAAAATAGACTATATAGATGCTTCCGGAGATGCTTTTTTTAATTGTCAAACAGTTTATGGAAGAGCAAGTGAATTACTAAAACCATCAAGCGTTGTTGGCATTTATATTTCCAGACTGAGAGACGCTCTTCAAAGGGGAGTTTCCGATAGACTAATTTTTATAAGATATCGAGATCTTATGAACAATCCCGTTGGGGTTGTAGATGATCTTTGTGATAAATTAGAAATAAATAGATTCAAATTCGATCCAAACAACATAGTTCAAGTAACTCATGAAAATGATGTTTGGCACGGAATGAATCTTCATACAATAAGATCAAAAATAGAACCACCAGAAGAAGTTCCTTGGGAAAATGTTTTGCCAAAGGATTTATCTGAAAAATTAAGAATAGATTATAGAGATATAAACGATCTATGTTGAGGAGAGATAGAAATGTTAACAGAAAATGAAAAATTAATAATAAGATCTTTTTTAACAAACAAATCTAAATTTGTAAGCTCATTAAATTCAATGATATCCGATCCAAATACGCCAGGAAGTTCATCGGATAAAATTGCAGCCATACAAGATGTTGCAAATCTAATAACCTTAGTGGAAAGTTCAAATCAGAACAAAAGACAAATAATATTAGATTGGTTTAATAATGCCTCCCAAGAGGGAAAAGCTTTGTTTGTAAATGCCGCAAGATATGTTTCTCAAGGAGATTATCAACTTGCCATAAATAATACTGAAGTTTTAAAATGCAAAATAAAGAAAATAGAAGAAATTAAAAATGGAGATCATTGTAATTATGGATATGGATATGGACTGGATCATGGGAATATAAATTTTAACGAAATTTTTGTGTAATATAAAAATGATACGAAGATTTATTATTGCCGATGGAGACAATAGTCCCGTAACAACCAGGATAGAAATAAATCCGGCTACTGTAAATGGAACACACATTATTGAGACTGGTTTCCCAATTTCCTGGGCAATAATAACCGGAGGAGGAGATACCGCTAATTCGACAACAAAAGGCCCGATTTATTTTGATCCAACTGGAAACGATCAATACTCCATCTCCACTTTATCCGGAGGAGATACTTATCAAGTTGGATCTCTACAGGTTTTTTTGAATGGACAATTATTAGATAACGGAATTCATTTTGAAGAAAATGTTAATCAAGACGATTTTAGTTTAAACATAGGAGCCGGAGCATTACCATCGGCCCCAATTCTTGATAACACAAAAGGAATATTGACATTTTCAGGACAAACATCTCCGTTTAATATCGGGAAAACACTAACACAAGGAGCAACGACAGCGAAAATAGTAGGAGTTTCTAACGATTCATTAACTACAGGTCAACTTAATTTAGTGAATATAAATCCAAATGGGTTGGCTTTCACCGGAGCTTCGATTTCAGACAACGGTTCGACACCAGGGGCGGCTTCGGCTGCCGGAACTTTTATACAAGGTGGAGATAGATTGTCGGTTTATTATAGACCAGTCATTACAATGGTTATAGATGGGGTTAGAGTTTATATATCCAGTAAATATCCAGAAATGTCTACTGGATTTGAAATAACATTTGAGGGAGCAACAATAAGCAATTCGTTTATTGTTGACGTAGTTTATCAGTGAACTACTTACGCCTCAAGGCGTGAGCTTCTTGCTTCTTTGATTCATAACTTTCTTTCTTATTCTAATAGAATAAGAAAAGGAATTGTTCAAGAACCATCTATCTATTTTCAAAGAACAAACACTCTTTAGAGGATAAAAGGAGTTTTAAAACGGATAAAAAACACTATCAGCAGTCTTCTTGAACAAAAGAGAACAAAAGAGAACAAAAGAGAACAAAAGAGAACAAAAGAGAACAAAAGAGGATAAGAGGATAAGAGGATAAGAGGATAAGAGGATAAGAGGATAAGAGGATAAGAGGATAAGAGGATAAGAGGATAAGAGGATAAGAGGATAAGAGGATAAGAGGATAAGAGGATAAGAGGATAAGAGGA
>Ga0247727_10000197_pt1 | contig 140573 bp, 110 predicted proteins | sample WisWelCaveWW1625_FD_202498 | JGI IMG/M metagenome (GOLD analysis project Ga0247727, IMG submission 202498) | Biofilm microbial communities from Wishing Well Cave, Virginia, United States - WW16-25 | ecosystem: Environmental > Aquatic > Deep subsurface > Groundwater > Cave microbial mat... | reverse complement strand
ACCGGCTACTGATTTCGCGCAAGCGCCCAGGCCTCTGCCAAAACCATAACGCCTTTAGAATGTTCCGGCTCCCTAAAACCAAGTGACATTGGGCGGGGACGCCTGTCCCACATGCTACGGCAAGGCCAGGACGATCAGCCCCAGTCCGATCCCGAACATGGCGACCATGGCGGCGCTGAGAAGCTTCACCGTCGAATCCGCGCCCTCGTACTCTTTCCAGATCAGCCAGCCCCAGATCATGTGCAGCATCCCCGCGGCCTGTATGATGGACATCCCGCCGCGCGGCCGGAGCGCGGAGTCGGCAATCAGGAAGCAGCACAGCGCACCCACCCCCCAGGCAAGGCCGCCGGCTATCCCCCAGGCATGCTGTGGAAGGCTGCCGCGAAAGTAGTGCAGCATCGGGAGCGCCGCGCCCTGAACCGGCATGTTGAGAAAGTACAGGTTGTAAATGAACGTGGAAAGAAAAGCGCCCACGGCGAACATCACCGTGAGCGGATAGGCCTCCATGGGGATCTCGCCGCGGTGGGCGTTAATCACCAGCGGATAGAAGGAGCCCAGCAGCAGGCCGGCGGACACGCTCAGGATCGTACTGTTCCATCGACCGGTGGTCTTTTTCGGTTTGGGCGCTGCCGTATCCGCAGCGGCCTGAATGCGGCGCCGCGATTCGCGGTAGGAGCGGTAGGCCACAACTTGCGCCGCCGCGGCGGAGGCCACCAGAACAGCGCCGCAGCTCGACAGGGCAGGGTTGCCGACGGGCTCGTAGACGTAGGTCCACACCAGCGCGGTAATAACAGCCAGCGCGGAGGAAACCGGCAACGCCAGTCCCAGGCCGGAGATGGAGGCGGCGCCGACCAGCAGAATGTTGCCGAGGTTGAACACGCCGCCCGCCGCCACCGCCATCAGGATCTGCATCTTGCGGACGATGGCGAGATTGTCGGAGAACGCGATGCCCCCGCCCATCTCCCCGAACGTGAAAGCGCCCGCGACGGCCGCAACCAGCACACCGAGAGAGAAGTCGTAGTAGTAGAATTCGAAGCGCCATTTACCGGCGAGCTTGAGACTGTTGGCCCAGATGGCCCAGCAGAGAACGGCCGCGAGCATTATCCACAGCGCGCCGGATTCGGTAGTCGGAAGGATCATTTCATTCTCGGGGAAAACACCGCGTAGCGAACCTAGTTAGGTTACCACGGAGACTACTTGCGGGTTCCGCGTACGGGAAAGTCCATCTCGCCTGCCGTCCAGGTGCCTTCCAGCCGGTCCCCGGTAATCTTCACCTTCACCCGGTGGGATCCTTCGTCCCGCTTCACCTCGAAGCTGAGCGAATCGCCGTCCAGCCTGGCATTTTGGATGGGGCGCTCGCCCACATGGCTGTTGGTCACTCCGACGTATTTCCCGTTCTCCATGCTGATCTTCAGGGTCCAGGGTACCTGCTGGCCGTCGGGAGTGCCGGCGGTACACTCCCAGACGCCGACGGGGTTGGCCTCGGCGGCCGGCGCAGGGGAGGCAGCCAGCAGAAGCAGAACCGCCCACAGCAGTTTCAGTCCAAGCCGCAGATATCGCATATGAATCCCTTGCAGGGGAAAACTGTTCTATAATACACCCGTTCCGCTCGAGTCATCCCTGGGTGGGGCCGGGCGACACTCAATTCTCGAGTCTCAAGAGGGAGGCTGATGATGAAAAACCGGGGTTGGTTGTGCGTGCTGCTGCTGGCATCGGCGGCCACGGCCCAGCGGTACAAGCTGGAGATCAACGCGGAGACGCCGGAGGGCCAACTGCTGCAACAGATCGGGCAGGAATCCGACGCGGCCAAAAAGCTGGGTTTTCTGGAGGAGTTCGCAGCCAAATACTCCAAGCACGAAGCGCTCATGTGGGTCTACGCGCAACTGCAACCCGCTTACCTGGCCGCCAACCAGCCGGACAAGGCGATGGAGACCAGCGAGAAGCTGCTGGCGATGGATCCGGAGGCGGTGGAGGCGGCGCATGGCGCGCTGAAGGCGGCCGAGGGCAAGAAGGACCCGGACCTGATCAAAAAATGGGCCGTGCTGACCTCGGAGGCGGCGCGCAAGGTGGTGCAGTCCAAGCAGCCGGAGGACGAGGACGAAGTGGAGGCGTGGAAGGGCCGCGTCGATTTCTCCAAACAGGTGGACACCTACACCGAGTACGCTCTTTACGCCAGCGCGACGGTCGCGGCCGATCCGAAGAAGCGGCTGGAGCTGATGGACATGGTAGGGCAGCGGAACCCGCAGAGCCAGTACCTGCCGCAGTTGCAGACGCTTTATTTCCACACCTACCGCCAGCTCGGCGACCACGCCAAAGCGGTCGAGATCGCCGAAAAAGTGCTGGCCACCGACCAGACCAACGAGGACATGCTGATGGTGGCGGCCGACTACCACTTCACCCAGCGCGGTCAGCTCAAGCAGATCGACAAGGCGCTCGCCTACGCCGGCCGGCTCGAGCAGTTGATGCGCGCCAAGCCGGCGCCGCAGGGAGTCAGCGCCGAGGAGTGGGAGAAGAAGAAGAACTTCTCGGTGGGCTACGGACTGCACATGGCCGGTGTGATTCACGGCGAGCAGATGAAGTACCCGGAAGCCGACAAGATCCTGCGCGAAGCGCTGCCGCTGATCCGGGCCAACGAGCAGTTGCTGGCCGAAGCGCTGTTCCACCTGGGGGTGGCGAACTTTCGCTTGGGGGACAAGGGCAGCGACCAGGCGAAGATCATCGACGGGCTGAGGTTCAGCCAGCAGTGCGCGGCGATCAAGAGCCGCTACCAGGCGAATGCGCAACGGAACGTGAACGCCATCCGCTCGCAATATCGCGTTACGGCGAAATGAACATCCTGGTCCCGAACCTGGGATCGACTTCGCTGAAATACCAGGTGCTGGAGATGCCCGCGGGCCGCGCCCTGGCGCGCGGGCGGAAGGAGCGCGTGAGCGACTACCGGGCAGCCATCGCGCAGATCCGTCTTGGCGACACGCGGGTGGACGCGGTGGCGTTCAAAGCGGTGCATGGAGGCCCCGGCTACCGCCGCACAGCGATCATCGACGAAGTGGTGCTGGCGGCGCTGGAAGAGTACCAGCCGGCGGCCCCGGCGCACAACGCCATCTACCTCACCGCGATCCGCGCGTTTCGCGAGGCGTTCCCCCAGGCGCCGCTGGTGGCGGCTTTCGAGACGGAGTTCCACGCCACCATGCCCGAATACGCCGCCCGCTACGGGGTGCCGGCCGGCTGGCGCGAGCGGTTCGGCATCCGCCGCTACGGATTCCATGGCGCCTCCCACCGCTACGTCAGCGAGCGGGCGCCGGAGCTGCTGGGACGGCCGCGCGAGAGCCTGCGGCTGGTGAGCTGCCACCTGGGCGGCAGCTCGTCGATCTGCGCGATCCGCGGAGGCCGGTCGGTGGACACCACCATGGGGTTCTCGCCGCAGTCGGGGCTGGAGAGCGCGACGCGCCACGGCGACCTGGACGTATTCGCGGTCCTGTACATGATGGAGCGCAACGCCTGGACCGTCGACCAGGTGCGCGAGCAGTTGACGCATACCGGCGGGCTGGCGGGACTGGCGGGGGTCGCCGGAGGCGACCTGCGGGACATCGAGGCGGCCGCCTCGGCCGGCAATCCCGACGCGCGGCTGGCAGTGGAAGTGTTCGCCTACCAGGTCACCAAGACCATCGGCGCCTATGCGGCGGCGATGAGCGGCCTGGACGCCATCGCCTTCACCGGCGGCATCGGCGAGAACTCGGCGGCGCTGCGCGCGCGCTGCCTGGAGCCGCTGCGGTTCCTCGGCGTGGGGCTGGACGCGGAGGCCAACGAGCGCTCGAGCGGGGACCGCGTGGTCTCGCCGGCGGATTCGCCGGTGGCGGTGGCGGCGCTGGCAACCAACGAGGAGCTGATCGTGGCGCGCCGCGCCTGGGCGCTGCTGACGGGTTAGGGGCGCTGGTCAGCGGCCGCCGGCGCGATGGCTATCGAACCAGCCCTCGATGGTGGCGATCTTGGCCATCCAGTGGCTCGGGCGGCGGCGGATGCCGTGCGACTCACCGGGGGCGCGCACCAGCACCGTCTCCACACCCAGCAGCTTGAGCGCCTGGTAGTACTGCTCGGACTCCGACATCGGCGTGCGGTAATCTTCCTCGCCGGTGATGACCATGGTCGGAGTCTTCACGTTCTTCACCACCGACAGCAGCGACCGGCTTTCGTAGTGCGCCGCGTGATCCCATGGCAGGCCGGGGAACCAGTACCTGGCCACCATGCCGGAGATGTCGGCGGTGAGCACGAAGCTCGCCCAGTTGATGACCGGGTAGGCGGAGGCGGCCGCGCGGAAGCGCGTGGTGCGCCCGACCATCCAGCAGGTGAGCACGCCGCCGCCGCTGCCGCCGGTGACGAACAGGTTGTTCGCATCGATGTAGCCCCTGGCGAGCACGGCGTCCACGCCCGAGTTCAGGTCATGGAAATCGTCCCCCGGATACTTGTGATGGATCAGGTTGCCGAACTCGCCGCCGTAGCTGGTGGAGCCGCGCGGGTTGGTGTAGAGCACCACGTAGTCCTTCGCCGCCCAGACCTGCTTCTCCACCGAGAAGCGGTCGCCGTAGTTGGCGAACGGCCCGCCGTGGATCTCCAGAATCAGAGGATATTTCTTCGCCGGGTTGAAGTCCGGCGGCTTCAGAATCCATCCCTGGATCTTGCGCCTGTCGAGCGAGGACTCGTACCAGATCTCCTCCACCTCGCCGAGCCGTTTGTCGGCCAGCAGGTCGTCGTTGATGGCGGTGACGACCTTCCCGGTGGGACCGCGCAGCGTGCCGACGGCGATGTCGACGGGCCGCGTGGGCCGGCTGTGGGTCAGGGCGAAGGCCCCGTTGGCGGCCACCGAGTAGGAGCCTGCGGAGTAAGCGGCCGTCCCGCCGCCGATGTTTCCGGCGACGTCGGCCACCTTGCCGTCGAGCGTGTGCATTGCCAGCCTGGTGTGCCCGCGGTCGTCGTAGGTGAACCAGATGCCGGCGCCGTCGGCGGACCAGCGTGGGTTGGCGATGTCGCGGTCGATGGTCGAGACCACGCGCGAGTTGCTGCCGTCGCGATTCATCACATACAGGCGCGTGACCTGGTAGCCCTGGTAGGTGTCGTCGAAACCGAGGTAGGCGATCTGGCGGCCGTCGGCGGAGACCGCCGGCGCGCGGTCGGGACCCTTGCGGCGCGTGAGCGCCTTGGGGGCGCCGCCGGCGAGGGAAAACTCGTAAATTTCCGTGTCCAGCGGCTCGATCTCGTAGTCCGGGCGGCGGTTGGCGGAGACGAGCACGGAGGAGCCGTCCGCGGACCAGACCGGGTCGCTGCCGCGGAAGCCCGCGCCTCCGTGATGAAAATTCCCATCCGAGATCCGGCGCGGGGTACCGCCTTCGGCCGGGAGCACGAACACGTGCGTGTAGCCCGGCTTGAGGTAGCCGACGCCGTCGAAGCGGAACACCAGCTTGTCGACAAGAGTGAACGGCTCGGCCCACTTGGCGCCGGGAGGGGCGGGCGCGTGTTCACCGATGGGCTTGGGCTTCTCCGGTACCAGCGCGGTGAAACAGATCACCCCCCCGTCGGGGGACCACACCGGCGTCGAGGGCGCCTCCTGGAGGTTCGTCAGCCGCGCGCTCGATCCGGTGTCCATGAAGCGCACGTAGAGCTGCGAGGCGCCGTCGCGGTCGGAGATGTAGAGCAGGCGCGTCGAGTCCGGCGACCAGCGCGGCGAAGTGTCGCGATAGTTGCCCGTGGTGAGCGGCCGGTGGTTGGAGCCGTCGAAGTCGACGATCCACAGGTTCGAATAGTTGCGGTCGCTCATGATGTCGGAGAACTGGCGGACATAGACCACCTGGCGGCCACTCGGCGATATCTGAGGATCGGAGGCCAATTCCAGGTGGAAGACGTCGGCCGCGGTGAACCGCCGGGAGGAATCGGCGGCCCAGACGAGCGCGGCCGGCAGCGCCGCCGCCAGCCCCAGGCGCGAGAACGTGCGATACAGGATTCCGGACATAGGACCCATTTTACGGCTTCGCGCCCGGCGGAAGCGGCGCCAGCATCTGCTCCTTGCGATAGATCAGCGTCGCGGTGTTGTAGCTGGCGACCTCGAAGCCGTGGCCGTGGGTGATGGCGTCGGTGGGGCAGGCCTCGACGCAGTAGCCGCAAAAGATGCAGCGGTTGTAGTCGATGTTATAAACCGACGCGTAGCGCTCGCCGCCGCTGATGCGCTGCTGCGCGGTGTTCTCGGCGCCCTCGATGTGGATGCAATGGGCCGGGCAGGCGGCGGCGCACAGGAAGCAGGCGACGCACTTTTCCAGGCCGTTCTGGTCGCGCTGGAGAACGTGCACGCCTCGATAGCGTTCCTGAAAGCGCGGCGGTGAGTCGGGATAGTCCTCGGTGATCGTGGGCGAGAGCATCTCATGGAGCGTGCTGCCCAGGCCCTTGGCAATGGCGGCCGCCGCGTCGAACGCTTCTCCGATTTTCGAGGACATTTGGTTTTGCGTGGCTCCCTCCGGGAGCCTAGTTCTTCGACCCTCAACCCGCCTTCCAGTCGGGGACCTTTTCCCCCGGCAGGAACGGGGAGGCGCCGACGCGTTTTCCCAGCCGTTCCAGCTCCGCCCGCGAGAATCCGTGCGTCGCCCAGGAGATGGTCCCGTCGGCTTCCACCAGAAACAGCGACGGCACATAGGAGATGTTGAAGGCGTTGCTCAGGGCGTAGCCCTTGGCTTCCTCATCCAGGAGCGCGGGAAAGCGGATGCCGAACTCGTCCAGGAACCCGCGCGTGGCGCGGGCATCGTCCTGGGAGACGGCGAAGAACTGGAGCAGGCCGTCGGCGGCCTGATGCAGCCGCTCGAGGAAAGGCAGGGCGTACTGGCAGACGGGACAGGAAACCTTGAACAGCGCCAGCAGGACCGGACCGGCGGCCAGGATCTCGCTCGAAGTTCGCGTCGAGCCGTCCAGGGCGGGCAGGGAAAACTCCGGAGCGCGCTGGCCTGCCTCGAGCATTTCCCTCTCGGATTTTGCAGCCATTGGTTTCAGTCTAACAGCTTGCCGAGCTGCTGCGCGGCCACCAGCAGCGGATCCCAGACGGGTGCGAAGGGCGGGGCGTAGGCGAGGTCGAGCTGCTCGAATTCTTCGACGGGCATCCGGCGGTGGAGCGCGGTGGCGATGACGTTGATGCGGCCCGCGACTCCCTCCTCGCCCAGGACCAGTCCGCCGACCAGCCGCCGCGTTCGACGATCGGCGACCAGCTCGACCGTGGTCGGCCGACCGCGGAAGTAGCCGGGCCGGTCGCGCGCCTCGATGCGCGCGGCCACCGGATCGAAGCCCTCCGCGCGCGCCTGGGCGGCGGAGAAACCGGTCATCCCCACGCCGAGGCCGCAGACGCGCACGATGGAGGTGCCGACGACGCCGGGAAAGCGCTCGCGTGCGCCGGTGGCGCAGGCTCCGGCGACGCGGCCCATCTTGTTCGCCGTGGTGCCGAGCGGGATCCAGGCGGGCCGGCCGCCGACCAGGTGGACGGTTTCCGCGCAGTCGCCGGCGGCGAACACCCCGTACAGGTTGGCCTCCATGTGCTCGCTGACGCGGATGGCGCCGGTGCGGCCGAGCTCGACGCCGGCCTCGGCGGCGAGCGTGACGTTGGGCTTCAGACCCACCGCAAGCACCACCAGCTCGCAGGGCACCGCCTCGCCGCCCGTCGTCAGGACGCGATCGGGCTCGATGGCGCGCAAGGGCCGGCCCGACCGCACCTCGACGCGGAACCGTTCCAGGTGCCGATGCACTGCTTTGGTCAGTTCCGCGTCCTGGCGGCCGAGCACGTGCTCGTCGCCATGGAGCAGGGTCACGGCAAGGCCGTGCGCGCGCAGCGCCTCAACTGCTTCCAGGCCAATGTAGCCGGCGCCGGCCACAACCGCGCGCTTCGGCCGGCGCTCGCGCAGGAATTCGCGCAGGCGTACTCCGTCGGCCAGCGTGTGCAGCGTGAATACATGGGGCAGATCGGCCCCGCCGATGCCGCCGCGATCCGGCCGCGCGCCGGTGGCGACCACCAGGCGGTCATAGCGGACGCGCTCGCCGCCGCCGAGGGCGACTTCGCGCCTGGGATGACTGATCGAGGTGACCTCGGCGCCGGTGCGGACCTCAATGTTGCGCTCGCGGCGAAAGTACTCCGCTGTGTAGACCACGAGCTGCCCGGGAGCGCGCACGCGCCCCTCGACGAAATAGGGAAGACCGCAGGCGGCCCAGGAAACCGTGTCGCTCTTCTCCAGTACGACGATGTCGAGCGATCTGTCCAGCCGGCGGGCGCGCGAGGCGGCGCTGAGGCCGGCCGCGACGCCGCCGATGACCACCAGCCTCATCCGCCCGAGGACTTGCCGCCCTGGACGAAAGTGAGAATGTCGAAGCGCTTGATGGCCCGGCCGGGGAAGAAGCTGTTGACGGCGTCCTGCTCGTCGTTGAACAGCTCGAAGACGGTGGACAGCTTGGTCAGGATCAGCAGCTCGATGTTGCGGCGGCTGAGGTTGACCAGCTTGACCGCGCCCTCGGCCTTCTTCATCGTGGTGAAGGCGATGACCAGGCCGCCCAGGCCGGTGCTGTCGATGTAGTCGACGCCTTCCAGGTTCAACACCACTTTCACCTGGCCGGCGACGGCCATCTCCTTCAGCTTTTCGCGCAGCGCGCTGGCCTCCGGGCCCACCGTGAGGCGGCCCTTCATATCCAGCACGTGGATGCCTTCCCGTTCCCGTTGTCGTATTTCCAGACTCATGGCGAGGTTCTCTTATTCTACAGCGTTCTCCGCCGCCCTGACGAAGTGGGGGGTCCGGGCCGCGGCATCAGGGCGAGAGCTCCCGCCAGCTTCCCGCAGGCGTTCCGGAACGGCCCTTCCGCGAGCACCGGCACGGCGCCCTCGACGGGAATCTCTTCGGTCAGGTGGACCCAGGACTTACACCCGGCGTAGGAGGCCCGCTCACGGATGACCTGCGGCGAGGCGAGGCGAAACACGCGCAGCAGGACCAGCCAAAGCGGCAGCTCGGGCCGGTATTGGTAGCGCTGGCGGAGCCAATCCTGGCTCCACATGTGGTACGGAGCCAGGCATTCGGCCTCCTCGATAGTTTCCGGCGCGCGCACCAGCCGCTCGACGCGCGCCAGGTGGGTGATGCGAACCTCGCCCTCGTCCAATGCGGCAAGCTCTTCCCGCAACAGCGGCTGGAACCGCGGCTTCACGAGTTTCTCCTGCTGGTGCTCGTAGGTCGGGTAGAGGAGAAATTCTCCGTAGCGAAGCTCGAAGCCGCGCCGCGATTCAGCGATGCCTCCCTTGCGCAGCAGAAGGACCTGGTCGCCGGAGGCCAGCGCGGCCACCACCGAGGCCCACTCCTTCAGGGCGACGTTCACAGTCGTCAGTATACAGCCCACGCCTAAGCAGGAATGACTAGCCTGCACTAGCGCTACGGGTGTAGGGCGGACAGAAGCCGCTCCGCTTGCTTGCGCGCGCGGTAAAGATTTCCGGCCCGGAAACCGATTCAGGCATCAGGAGACCGACTCCGGATGGCGCTGGCACGCGTACTCTCGCAGGACGAAATTGACAACGTATTCCGCAACCTGCGCGATGACGCCGACGACCCGGCCCTCAAGGCCCAGCCATACGACTTCCGCCGCCCGGACCGCATCGCCAAGGAACAGCTTCGCGCCATCCACCTGCTCCATGAGAACTTCGCGCGCAGCCTGGCTTCGAGTCTCTCGGCCTACCTGCGCGCCTACGTGACCGTGAACCTGGTGTCGGTGGAGCAGCTATCGTATCTGGAGTTCTCGCAGTGCCTGCCCTCTCCGACCGTGATCGTCGCGCTGGGGATGAACCCGTTCGACGGCAACGCGGTGCTGGAGTTGAACCCGTCGCTGGTGTTTCCGGTACTGGAGATGCTGCTGGGGGGATCGGGCCGCTCGAGCGTGCGGCTGGAGCGGGAGATCACCGAGATCGAGCAGAGCATCCTGGAGGGCGTCTACCGCATCGTCCTCCACGACATGAAGGAATCCTGGAGCGCGGTCACGTCATTGGCGTTCAGCATCGAAGCGCGCGAGACCGAGCCGCAGATGCTCCAGATCCTGGCGCCCAACGAGGCGGTGGTGGCCATCTCGATGGAAGTGCGGGTGGGCGAGAACCTGGGGATGATGAACATCGGGATCCCCTCGATCATCATCAAGATGCTGCGGCAGAAGTTCGACCAGCAGTGGTCGGTGCGCAAGAGCGAATCGACCCGGGTGGAACAGGAGCGCATGCTGCGGCTGATTCAGCCGGCCATCATACACCTGGACGCGCGGCTGAAGGGCCCCACGCTGCGCGTGGAGAACATGCTCAAGCTGGAGGTGGGCGACGTGCTCGTCTTCGACTACTCGGTGGAACGGCCGCTGAACCTGGAGATCAACGGCCGTCACAAGTTCGACGGCTTCATGGTGGACAACGGCCGCAAGCGCGCTTTGCAGTTGGACCGTTTCGTCACCACCGACGAGGCCAAGGCGGAGGAAGCGGAAGCGGGCGGGTAGCAACCGGCGGAACCCAAACTACGAGTGAGCGATCTGGAACAGCTCCTCCGGACGCTCCTTGTGTTTTGCGATGAGGCGCGGCGGGTAGGTCGGGATTTCCGCGCCGCGGCCATTGTACTGGATGAACAGGTGCTTGCCGATGCGCTCCTCGGAGACGCCGGCGAAGCGGAACGCGGGGTATTTGAACTGCGCGCCGTGGATCCACTTCCCGCGCGTATAGTAGAAGCCCATCATTCCCAGCTTCCAGGCGAGGTTGGACTGCTTGCGCACGACGGCGAAATCCAGGCTCATCCGCCAGGCGGTGAGAATGAACTCCCACTGGAGCTGGGTCAGCTCGCGCAGCTTCAACGGCTTGCCGGAAGCCAGCCGCGTGTCCTCGAGCGGCGTGAAGATCGACGGCACGTACAGGATCTTGAATTTCTTCAGCCGCTGGAGCAGCTTCAATGATTCGCGCACATCGTCATCGGTTTCCCCCGGCAGGCCGACGATGAACGTGCAGACCGGGAACCAGTTGTTGCGGTTCAGGATCTCGATGCCCTGCACGACGATCTCCTGCCAGTCGCGCACGTCGTAGGGCAGCGACTTGCCCGGCATGATCTGCGAGGCCAGCCGAACCGAGCCGGTCTCGATGCCGATCAGCGGCGAGAGGAACTGTTTCTCCGGATGTGTCGAGGCGGGATTACGCAGTACGCTCTTGTTGCGCCCGAGCAGGACGCGGGAAATTTCCTTGACCAGGTCGGGGTTGACCAGGGCCGGCGCGATGGTGCTGTGGGAGAGCGGCACGTAGTCGACGCCGGGTACCGAGGCGATGGAATCGTACAGATCCACCAGCACGTCTGCGTTGGGAACGTAGAACGGGTGGGGGGCGCCGTAGATGAAGATATCCTCGGAGACGGGGAAGATGATGCGGCCGCCTTCGCGCACGTTGGCGCGCACGGCGTCCAGGATCTCCTCCTTGGGCACCGAGACGCGGGTCTCCAGCGTCGGCGAGCAGAACGAGCACTGGCGTCCGCAGCCGCGCGTCATCTCAATGACGCCGAAGGTGGTGCGCCGCCTGGGAATGCGAATCTGGTCGAGCCGCGGCTCGGGCGGGACGATGTGGCGCGGCAGCGGCTCGCCCCGCTCGGCCTTCGCCAGCAGCTCGAGGATCACCGTTTCCGCGCGGCCGTTGACTACGCAGTCCACACCGAACTTCTCGTAGGCGTTCATCTTCTGGATCTGCCAGGCGCCGGCCCCGCCGACGATCACCTTCGGCCGGTACTTGCGGATCGCCGGATTCCTGAACACGCGCAGCGACTCGTAGGCGTTGATCGGCTCGGCGGTGGTCCCGAAAATGTTGCTGTAGACGCCGGTGGAAAACGCCACCCCGATCGGATTGTGCGCGGCTATCGCCACCACTTTCGTGTTCGGGCCGACGAAGCGCCCGAGCTCCGCCGGATGGCACACCACCACGTCCCGCGGCGGGTAGTGTTCCAGCAGGATTTGCTCGACGATGCGCAGCCCGCAGGGCATTGTGACCGCGCTGCCGTTGGCGTACGACTCGGTGTTCAGCATGTTGGCGTACATCCATCGCCGGGCAAAGCGGGCCGGGACCGAGGCATACACCATCTGCTTCCAGGGGCTGAAACCCTGTTCAGTGCTTTCTGTTTCCGGCGCCGTGAGAACGAAGCGAACGCCGTCTTTCGGATAATCCACGCGAGCCTCTTCGCGACTCATCACAATACAATACCACAGCACCCGTGCAGGGCCGCGGCAGAAGTTGATTCGGCGTTGAGGGACAGGCCTCCTGGCCTGTCGCTGGAGTTTCTACATATTGCAAATGGATCGGGGCGACCCACGTGCGGCAGGCTCTCAGCCTGCCGCGCCGAGACTCGTCTCGGCGCCTGCGGTCCGCTGGCTGTTTTCGATGTAGGCGGCAATTCGCTCCAGCTTCCGCTCCTCTCGGACTCAGTGATCGTAAGACTCCGCCTGCCAGAATGTTTCCCCTGTCCGACCCAGAACCCGGTTCGCCTCCCGTGCGGTTGAGCGTTTCAGCGACTGCAGCAGCCGTGCCGGCGGCACTCTCGCTAACAGGCTGCCATTCAGATGCCAGGTGACAAAAGCCACCTTGGCGTCGAGACGAGTCTCGACGCGGCAGACACGAGTGTCTGCGCCACATCGTTGGCTCGGCGGCTGTCGTTTTCGGCATTCGGTGACTTCTGCCACGGGTTGCTATACTACTCCAATCCGGAGGATCCTCATGCATCGACGCGCGTTGCTTTTTCTCGCCATTGCCTGCCTGACGCGGGCGGCCGAGCCGGCCAACGTTGCCAAGGCCGGCCTGGACGGCGAACGACTGGCGCGCATTCCGGCTCGCATGAAGGCGTTCGTCGAGAAGGGCTCCACGGCGGGCGTAGTGACGCTGGTGGCGCGCCACGGCGTGGTGGCCGCCGTGGACGCGGTCGGCTGGCAGGACCGGGAGACCGGCAAGCCGATGCGCGCCGACACCATCTTCCAGATCATGTCGATGACCAAGCCGGTCACCGGAGTCGCTGTCATGATGCTGGCCGAAGAGGGCAAGCTGGCCCTCAACGACCCGGTCGAGAAGCACCTGCCGGAATTTCGCGGGCTGTGGGTCATCGAGAAGAGCGACGAGAAGACCCGCTCGCTGAACAAGCCCGCACGGCCGATCACCATCCGCGACCTGATGACCCATACCTCGGGAATGGGCGACTACCCGGAGGCGCTGCGCGACCCGGCGGCGCGCAACCGCCGCACGCTGACCGAAGTAGTGGGCTTATTCTCGCAGCAGCCGCTGGAGTTCGAGCCCGGCTCGCGCTGGCTGTACAGCAACACCGGCATCAACACCCTGGGGCGCATCGTCGAGGTGGTCTCCGACCAGCCGTTCGAGCGTTTCCTCGAAGAGCGTGTCTTTAAGCCGCTTGGGATGAAGGACACCTTCTTTTTTCCGCCCGCGGACCGGCTCGAGCGGATCGCCTCCGTGTACACGCCGGAGAAGGGCGCGCTGAAAAAGGCCGACGTGGACCTGTATCGCAAGGGCGCGCGCCTGGCGAGCGCCTCCGGAGGCCTGTTCTCGACGGCCTCCGACATGGCCGCGTTCTACCAGATGATGCTTCACGGCGGCACCTCCAACGGGCGGAAGATTCTCTCGAAGGCCGGCGTGGAGGTCATGACCGCGCTCCACACCGGGACTCTCCCGGTGACCTTCGGGCTCACCTGGGCCGTGTTGCAGAAGCCCGAGGCGACGCTCGCGTTGCAATCCGCCGGTTCCTACGGGCACGGCGGCGCCTACGGAACCTACGGCTGGGTGGATCCGAAAAAGGATCTGCTCGGCGTCTTCCTCATGCAGAGAACGGGCGGCGGAGGCAACGACGAGCGAAACGCGTTCCTGGCGATGACCAACGCCGCGGTGGTGGACTGAGCTTCGACTCCCCTCACCGTTTCCCGGCGGCGGCCTTGACGCCCACCCTCTTCATGACGTCGCGGATGGCGGCGAAAACGGTTTCCTCCACCTCATCGCTGAACGGCCCCGGCTGGCCGTAGTAGATCATGCTGTCGACCGCCTCGTAGCCGCCTTCCTTCAGCACGCGCAGCGACGGGATGTAGCACATCACGTCGTTGGAGTAGCCGGCGACTACCAGCTTCTGATTGGGGAACTCGCGGCGCGCGCGCAGAACATAGTCGACCACCACTTCCCCGCCCAGGGCCACCAGTGTCAGGTCCTTGCTGAAGCGCACCGCCTGGACAGGATAGGGAACGCGGCGAACGGGTCGCCGCTCATCGTAGGCGCGCAGCATCTCCCGCGCGCGCATCTGACGGGGCACGTTGGAACTGGCAAGCTCCTTCTCGAAGGTCTCGCGGGTGTGCGGCGCCAGTGGAAGCTCGGTGAGCTGGAAGGCGGCGCGGATCGGCGGCCGCACCTTTTGCAGCTTGCCGGAAAGCACGCGGCTCACCTCGGCGGCCAGCGTCTTACCATGCTGCTCGGCCAGATCCAGCCGGCTGCGCGGGTTCGGGTTCTGGTCGGCCCCGCACAGCATCAGGAACATGGCCGTGGTTCCGGGGAAGAGCTTCTCCAGTTCGGCCTGCGCGTATCCGGCGTAATCGCCGCTGATCTGGTAGAACTCCCCGGTCAGCGTCGTGTTATGGCAGGCGTAGCCGAACAGGACGGCGCGCCGGCTGCCGTTGGCCGCGTTCACCTCCACCACCGGCACCGAGTGATCCACGGGGCCCTTCTCATTCACCCCGATCCTCACTCCCTGGGGAGTGGGTTGCCGGCGGTTGATGGCGAAGCCGGTGTTGCCCTGCGCGAACGCCAGCCGCGCGGGAGCAAGATCCCCGAGTGCGGCGCCGATCACCTGCACCAGCTCGTCGGTGAGGCGGCGCGCGTACTCCTGGAGCCGACGGTCCTGATCCTCGCCGAGGCTGTACATGGTGCTCAGGTTGGGGCGGACCACCGGACCGGTATGCGTGTGCGAGGAATTCAGCAGCAGGCGCGCCCGCTCCAGCCCGTAGGTTTTCTGGACACGAGCGGCCACCTCGTCGCTGATCACGCGGGGCAGGCCGATCAGGTCGGTGGTGACGATCACGACCCGCCCGCTCCGGGAATCCTCCAGCGCCAGCGCCTTGGCCCAAAGCGCCTGCATGACGCCTTCGGAAGGCCTGGTGCGGCTGGCGTAGCCGGACATCCAGATGGGCTCCTTCGGCGTGATGTTGACCCGGGCGACGCCGGCCTTGAAATCGGCGGCCGCGAGACCTCCGCAGAGAACCAGCAACGGGATCAGGTGTTTCACGAGACCTCCTGTTTCAGCGCTTTCAGCCGCCGCATCACGTCACTGGATCCGCGGCCGAAGTAGTCGTGCAGGGCGAGATATTCGTCGTAGACGCGCGCGTAGACGGCATGCGCGGCGGGGTCGGGCCGGTAGACGTTTTCCTGCAAGCCCGCCATGTGTTCGGCCGCTTCGGCGATGTCCTGGTAGGCCCCCGCCGCTACGGCGCCATGCATGGCGGCGCCGAGTCCCGAGGCCTCCAGCGAGCGCGGCAGGTGGATGGCGCTGTTGGTGACGTCGGCGAAGATCTGCATCACCAGCGGGCTCTTGCGGGGAAGGCCGCCGCAGGCCACCAGCCGGCGAATCGGAATGCCTTCCTTTTCGAACGCGCGGATCACGGTGTAGGTTCCGAAGGCGGTCGCCTCGACCAGCGCACGATACACTTCCTCGGGCCGCGTCGCCAGCGTGGCGCCGACGACCAGGCCGGTAAGCCCGGCGTCCATGAGAACCGAGCGGTTGCCGTTCCACCAGTCCAGCGCCACCAGGCCGGTCTGGCCGGGCCGCAGCCGCGAGGCCTTGCCGGTCACCTCGTCCGGGTCGGCGGCGAAAGCGCGAAAGAACCAGGCGTAGAGATCGCCGACGGCCGCCTGGCCCGCTTCATAACCCCAAAAACCCGGCACGATGCCGTCTTGGACCACGCCGGCCACGCCTTCGACAAACCGCCGCTCGTCGCCGAGGAGCATGTGGCACAGCGAGGTGCCCATGATCATGGCGAGCGTTCCGGGCCGGGTCACGCCGCAGGCAGGCACGGCGGCGTGCGCGTCGATGTTCCCCACCGCCACGGGAGTGCCGGCGGAGAGGCCGGTCTCCCGCGCCATCGCCTCGGTAAGCCCGCCCGCCGGCGATCCCAGCGGGTAATACGCCTCCGCAAGTTTCCCGGCCACCACGTTCTCCAGGCGCGGATCGAGGGCGCGAAAGAATTCCGGCGCGGGGAATCCCTTCCCCTTGATCCACATTCCCTTGTAACCGGCGCAGCACTCGTTGCGCCGCTCCCGGCCGGTCATCTGCCAGACGATCCAGTCGGCGGCCTCGATCAGCTTGTCCGCGGCGCGGTAAACCTCCGGGGCTTCCTCGAGAATCTGAAGCGCCTTCGAGAAGAACCATTCCGAAGAGTAGCGGCCGTTGTAAATGCGCAGCGTTTCTTCGCCGCTCCGCGCGCCGGTTTCGTTGATGCGCTCCGCCTGGGGCTGCGCCGCGTGGTGCTTCCACAGCTTCACCCAGGAGTGGGGATGGCCGGCCCAGGCGGCGAGCGTGCACAACGGCGTGCCGTCGGCGAGCACGGGAAGCATGGTGCAGGCGGTGAAATCGATGCCGATGCCCACCACTTGTTCCGCGCGCGCGCCCGACTGCCGCAGAACCGCCGGGACGCCCTCGCGCAGCACCCGGAGGTAATCGCGCGGGTCCTGGAGCGCCCAGTCGGGCTCGAGCGGGGTTCCGTCGGGAAGTTGGCGGTCCAGGACGCCGCTCGGGTAGGAGACCACCGACCAGGCGGCCTCCTCGCCGTCGGCCAGGCGCACCAGCATGACGCGGCCGGATTCGGTTCCGAAATCGATTCCGAGCGCGAAGCGGTCGCTCATCCTGGCTGTTTCCCGCCCAGTATCCGGCGGACGCGGGCTGCGTTATCCGCCACCTGGTCGGCGTAGCGCGGGTACATCCCGATGATCAGGCAATCCTGCGGCTTGATGTGCTCGAAGGCGAACCGGAAGGCCTGGTCGATCTGCTGCGGCGTGTCGGTCAGGCGCCCGGCGGCCAGCACTTTGTAACAGAGGCAGGTGCGGCGCGTGCGGCGAATCGCCGCGCACATGCGCTCGGGATCCTCGGGGACGTAGACTTCCCCCAGCGGGCGCGTTCCGAGCAGCTTACGAAACTCCTCCGCCGTCCGGGTCAGGTAGTAGAGCGACGTCATGTAAAAGTCGACGTCCCAGTTCTCCGACTCCACCTGCTCGAGCAGCGTGGGATCGTGCAGCGACAAGCCGACCATGACCCCGGCGTCGCGCACCCTCTTGAGGAAATCGCGCACCTGGCCGATCTTGCCTTCCCGCCGCTTGCGCTCGGCCGACCCGCCGTGGTGCACGATGCCGATGGGATTGAGTTTGACGACCTCCCCGAGCAGCTCGCGTTTGTCCTCCAGGTCGGTGCGGCTGAGGACCACCGCCTGGAGGCGCCCGCCTTCGGCCCGGTGGCGTTTCAGGTCCGAGATGGAGCGGTCGTGGTAGGAGAGCTGCCAGGTGTTAACGCCCTGCCGCTCGCACTGGCCGACCACCTGGAGCACGCGCTCCGGCGTGTACCACTCCGTCATCAGGCTGCTGAGCAGGCGATTGAAATGGGAGACGCCGTAAAAGGGATTCGAGCCGATGATGAGACGCGAGACCTCGTATCGGCCGAGCTTCACCCTGGCAATGCCGCCGGCGGCGCCGGGCGTTACCAGTTCCCCGGAAACCTGGAACGGCGGCTGGGCCGCCTGGGCTTCGGCGTCCGGATGGCACGGCATGGCGGCCAGGCCCGCGGTCCAGGCGGCCGATTGCAGAAGACGACGGCGAGGGGTTTTCATATCGATATCTCCCGGAAATATCCGTTCCTTCCGGCACGGGACGCGGCGGATGAGGCGGCGCCCGCGCGCTTCAGAGCTGGCGAAGGGCGTGCTCGAGCGCTTCGACGAAGAAGTAATCGCCCCACATCACCGATTCGTTCACTCCGAGGTCCTTGTGAATATGGTAGACCCCGCCCAGAAGGATGCCCTCCCAGGCAGGATCGGAGCGCGCCAGGTGTTTCTCCGAAAGCGACCGCAGGATGCAGATCGCCGTGTTCCAGTAAAAATGGCCCTTGACCGGGTCGGCCAGCAGGCGGCTGAGGCGCAGCAGGCCGGCGGCGGCAATAGCCGCGGAGGAAGTGTCCACCTGCTTGCGGCCTTCCGGCGGGGCGTTGAAATCCCACGGCGGCACGCCGTCCGCCGGGGTGTGCGTGATGTAGTAATCGGCGCAGGCTTCCGCCGTCTGAAGGAAATGCGGATCCCGGCTGTACTCGTAACAGGTGCCGAAGCCGTAGAGCGCCCAGGTCAGACCGCGCGACCAGCAGGAATCGGCGCGGTAGCCCTGCTGGGTGGCCTGGCGGAGAAACTCGCCCGTCTCCGGGTTGAAGATACCCTCGTGCGCGGTGGAGCCGTCGCCGCGCACCAGGACGCGGCGCGTGGTCAGCGCGTGGCGGATGGCGATCTCGCGCAGGCGCCGGTCGCCGGTTTCGCGCGCGGCGTAGAAGATGATGCCCACGTTCATCATGATGTCGATGAACAGCGAATCGGCGGAGACGAACGAGCTGAGGTACTGGCCCTTCTCCTGGTAGCGCCGGGCCAGCGTGAGGCCGGCCTCGATCAGCACCTGGTGCAGCGCCTCCTCGCGTGTGAGCTGGTACCAGCGGTAGTAGGTGGAAAGGAAAATGAAGCCGAGGTCGTGCACGTTGCGGTCGAGTTTGCGAGGCTCGAGCGTCTTGCTGTAGCGAATGGCCTGCTCCAGCCACCACTTGTCATCCGCCTTCTGCGCGGCGAGGCGCTTGTGGAACAGCCACATCATCCCCGGCAGGAAGCCGTCGCACCAGTGGGTCCAGGCGGGCCCCTCATGCTTCCAGCGCCCGCCGCGGGTGTACATGGGATAGAAGTCCGGCGCGCTTTCGACCAGCCTGCGCACTTGCCGCTGCGCAAACAGCAGAGCGCCCTCGAACAACGCCCGGTCGGTTTCGAGCTCGAATTGGATCACGGCTTGTTCCCGCTCCCTGTGTTCTCTGTTCTCCAGATCATACGAAATCCTTTGGCCAGCCGGAGAGGCCCGGAGCGCAGGTGGATGATGCCCAGCCCGGGACGGTTGCCCTGTTCCATCCGCGGAAGCATCACCGCCGCGCCGCCGCCGGGACGAGCCGTGGAGGCGAACGGCGATAGCATGGCTTCCTCCAGGCGCGCGAGAAACTCCGCGCGCGAGTTGTCGAACTCGACGCCGGAGAACTGCAGGCCGATAATCAGATAATCGCTCGATAATCCTATCCGCTCGAGCCGCACGATGCGCCCGCTCACCTGCGCGCCCTTCGGCACGATGACGCGCCCCTGCTGCCGGGCATCGGATCGAAGGCGGGCGGCGATCGGATCGCCGACGGCGGCGGAGCGAAACTCGATGGTCGTCTCCAGCTCCAGATCCAGGGCCAGGCCCGTCGGCAGCCGCACTTCGCGGACCGGGACGGCGGTGGGGACCTCTTCGACCACCGTGGGCTCGGCGAAGATGAGGAACGATTCGCCGGCATACTGGCGGCAGGCGCTGAACTGCGTGCGGTTGCGGCTCTCATTGCCGTAGAGGTCCTCCATGACCAGCTCGGAGGACTGCGGCAGCAGGAACTCGCCGTCGCCGATGCGCGCGCGGGCGTACTCCATCGCGTCGCTCGCCGAGGAGAGCGGCAGGTGCGGCGGGATGTCGTCGGCGTGCACTTCCAGGCGGATGAGGTCGAGCGTTTCGGCGTCCGCCCAAAGGGAACCGTGGTAGCCGACGACGGCTTCGTGCTCCGAGACCCGGATGTGGTAGCCGCTGAGCATCAGCGGCACCACGTAGTCGTAACGCCAGGTGCGGCGGCCTTCGCGCTGGCGCTCGCCGGCGAAGGTGAAAGTCGGCGCCGTGCTGGAAAAGACGCTGCGCGCGTGCAGGGCGAAGCTGCCGTTGCCGATGGTGCCGCCCCCGACCAGGTCGCCCAGCTTCTTGTCCTCGAAGCGGCCCGCCCCCGGCCAGGAGAACATCTCCTTGCCCTCGACCAGCGCCACCTCCAGCCGCAGCGTGTCCACCAGCAGCCAGCGCCGCGACGGCGCCGGCCGCTTCGATCGCTCGATGGTCTGGAGGCAGGTGTAGTTGGGCAGCCGATTCAGGTTCTCTCTCATCCGAATCTTGATCCGCGACAGCAGCAGCGGGTCGGCGCGCAGCGCGGGGCAGGTCCAGGCGCAGGCGGCCGCCAGGGCCACCGCCAGCCGGCGGATTTGTCTTGAGCGACGCTCCGGCATCGGGTCTTATTATAGCGGGCCCCGATTTGCTACCATCGCCCCATGCCCACCAAGGTTACTGTCAACAACAACGGCTCGCTGCGCCTGGAAGGAGATTTCACCATCGTGGACGCCGTCGGTCGCGAGTTTGGCCTGGCCGGCCGAACGGTGATCTCGATGTGCCGCTGCGGCCAGTCGGAGAACAAGCCGTTCTGCGACGGCAGCCACGCGCGTACAGGGTTCCAGTCGGAGACCGAGGCGCGGGAGCTGCCTCCGCCCAAGCCGAAACTGTGAGCTGGGCCGCGGTCAGTCCGCGGGCGCTTCTTCGTAGATCGCCGGCGCCTTCAACGCCCGGACGCGATCGCGAAGCTGGGCCGCCTTCTCGAACTCGAACTTCCGCGCCGCCTCCCGCATCTGCTCCTCGAGCGCCGCGGCGAGCCGCTGACGCTCCGCCGGGGCCATTTCGGCCGGATCGGCTTCGTCGGCCTCCAGCGGGACGGTAACGTAGTCGGCCTCGGCGATCGCCACCAGGCTCATGTCGATCGGCTTGACGATCGACTGCGGCGTGATCCCGTGCTCCTCGTTATAGGCCACTTGCAGCCGGCGCCGGCGGTCGGTCTCGTCGATCGCGCGCCGCATGCTGTCGGTCATCAGGTCGGCGTAGAGGATCGCGCGGCCGCGGATGTGCCGGGAGGCGCGCCCGATGGTCTGGATCAGCGAGACGGTGGAGCGAAGGAATCCCTCCTTGTCGGCGTCCAGGATGGCCACCATCGAGACCTCGGGCAGGTCCAGGCCCTCGCGCAGCAGGTTGACGCCGATCAGGGCGTCGAACTCGCCGCGGCGCAGGTCGCGGAGAATCTTGACGCGGTCCAGCGTGCTCACCTCCGAGTGCAGGTAGCGGCAGCGCACACCGGCCTCCAGGTAGTATTCGGCGAGGTCCTCGGCCATGCGCTTGGTCAGCGTGGTGACCAGCACGCGCTCGTTGGCCTCGGCGCGGGCGCGGATCTCGCGCAGCAGGTCGTCCACCTGCCCGCGCACGGGCCGCACTTCCACCTGCGGGTCCACCAGCCCGGTCGGGCGGAGGAGCTGCTCCACCACCACGCCCGCGCTGCGGGTCAGCTCGTAGGCGGCGGGCGTCGCCGAGACGTAGATGGCCTGGTGGACGCGGTTCTCGAACTCCTCAAAAGTCAGCGGCCGGTTGTCGAGCGCGCTCGGCAGGCGGAAGCCGTGGGCGACCAGCACCTCTTTGCGCGAGCGGTCGCCGTGGTACATGCCCCGCAACTGCGGAACGGTCTGGTGGCTCTCGTCGAGGAACACCAGGGCGTCGTGCGCCAGGTAGTCCAGCAGCGTCGGCGGCGCCTGGCCAGCCAGCCGGTCGGTGAAATGGCGCGAGTAGTTTTCGATGCCGTGGCAGTAGCCGATCTGGCGGATCATCTCCAGGTCGAACATCGTCCGCTGCCACAGCCGCTGGCTCTCGATGGGCTTGCCTTGCTGCTGTAATTCCCGGCTCCACCAGCCGAGCTCGCGCTCTATGCTCACCAGCGCCCGCTCGCGCGTTTCCGCGCTCATGACGTAGTGCGTCTTGGGGTAGATGGGCAGGCGGAGGTAGGTCTGCCGCACCTGGCCGAGCAGCGGATCGATCTGGCTGAGGCTCTCGATCTCCTCGCCCCACAGCTCGATGCGGAAGGCGTGGTCGTCGTAGGTGGGGTAGAGCTCGATGACGTCGCCGCGGACGCGGAAGGTGCCGCGGCGCAGCTCGCCGTCGCTGCGCTCGTAGAGGATCTCCACCAGCCGCTGGAGGATCTGCTGGCGGGAGATCTTCTGCCCCTTCTCCAGCATCAGCAGCATGCCGTAGTAGGCCTCCGGCGACCCCAGGCCGTAGATGCAGCTCACGCTGGCGACGATCACGCAGTCGCGCCGCTCGAACAGCGACCGGGTGGCCGACATGCGCAGCTTGTCCAGCTCGTCGTTGATGGTGGATTCTTTTTCGATGTAGGTGTCGCTGGACGGCAGGTAGGCTTCCGGCTGGTAGTAGTCGTAGTAGCTGACGAAGTACTCGACGGCGTTGGACGGAAAAAAGGAGCGGAATTCGTGATAGAGCTGCGCGGCCAGCGTCTTGTTGTGCGCCAGCACCAGCGCCGGCCGGCCGACCTTCTCGATCACCTTCGCCATGGTGAAGGTCTTCCCCGAGCCGGTGACGCCCAGCAGCACCTGGTGCTGCTCGCCCTGATCGAGCCCGCGCACGAGCTGGTCGATGGCCTCCTGCTGATCGCCGCGCGGGCGATAGTCCACCATGAGACGGAAGCTCATTGGTTTATTATAGGGAGCCGTTCGTCGCGGTCATTGCGTCGGAAACACGGTCGCGGCCCGGTAACGCACCGATTCTGATGCATTTTGGCAGCCTCCGAGCCAACGATGTGGCGCAGACACTCGTGTCTGCCGCGTCGAGACTCGTCTCGACGCCAAGTTGGCTTTTTGTCACCCGGCACCTGCATGGCTCACGCGCTTCTGTTACCGCGAATGCCACGGCCGTGGCTGCTGGCGGTCGCTGAAAGGCTCAACCGCAAGGGAGGCGAAGCGGGTTCTGGGCCGGACAGGGGAGACATTCTGGCAGGCGGAGTCTTACGATCACTGGGTCCGAGAGGAGCGGAAGCGAGCCAGCGGACCGCAGGCGCCGAGACGAGTCGTCTAGTCTCGGCGCGGCAGGCTGAGAGCCTGGCTGAGAGCCTGCGCCACGTCGGTCGCTCCGATCCATTGCAAATGTAGAAACTCAATAACTCAGCCGCAGGCCCATCTGCACCTGCCGCGTGCCTCCCGCCGAGGTGATCGCTCCGAAGTTGGTCGCCGTTACGTTCGTGTTCGGCTCGCCGAACTGAGGCTTGTTGAACGCGTTGAAAAACTCCGCCCGGAATTGCAACTGGATGCGCTCCCGGATCGGCTGCGTCCGGCTCAGCGAAAGATCGAAGGAGTTGATGCCCGGCGCGCGAAGCCTCGGCTGCGTCCTGGAATCATTGCCGATCGAAAACGTGGGAGCCGGAGCGAACGACGAGGTATTGAAATAACGGCCGAGTGTGCCCTGTCCTTCGGCCAGCACCGGGTCCGACAGACGCAGCGCCCGCGCGCTCACGCCCGGCAGCCGCGTGTTGTTCGGACCGCTCATCACCAGCGGCAGCCCTTTGCCGAACGTGCTGATTCCCGCCACTTGCCACCGGCCCAGAATACGGCTCGCGACTCCCTGGCGCACCAGGGCCTTCCCCGGTCCGAATGGCAGTTCATAGATGTAGCTGGAGATCACATAACGCGGCCGGTCGTATTCCCCGGTGGCGCGCGACAGAGCCAGGTTGTTGGGATCGTTGAAGCTCGACCGCCCGCCGAACCGCTCCTGCACGTTGTCGATTTGCTTGCCCGCGGTGAAGGAGGTCTGGAAGGTCAGGCCATGGCTGAACTGCTTATCGATCCTGAGCGTGAAGGCATGATACACCGAGTCGCCCACCGCGTCGCGAAACCGCGAAACCCCCGTGTAATGATTGAACGGCTGCAAGATCTGCGACCGCCGGACCTGCGCCACGCTCAGCGCTCCGGACCTGATGATCCCGAAATAGGGATTGGGCACCAGCTCATCGAGCGCCGTGCCCAGCGACAGGAAACTCGTGGGCACTGCCGAGCGGCTGCGGTTCACCCAGATGTGCTGACCCCGGCTGCCGACATAGGCGGCCTCCACCAGCAGCGTGCGCGTCAGCGAGCGTTGCAGGTTGAAATTCCAGTGATGGTTGAAAGGCGTCAGCCATTCGCGAAATGCCGTGCCGACGCCGCCCCCAACGCCGTCGAAGGGCGCCGGGAAAAACCCCGCCGTGAACGAGTTGGCGAACGAGGCATTCGCGGGAGGCGTGTTGGGAGCCGGCGGCGGCGGACCCAGGAACACCGGCGTCACCGCCAGGAAACCGCTTCCCAGGTCGCTGGCGCCTGCGCCCACGCCGCCGCTTCCGGGATAGTAGAACAGGCCATAGCCGGCGCGAACCACTGTGTTCGCCAGCACCTGCCACGACAGACCGATCCGCGGCGAGTAGTTGTTCCTGTCGGGGTTCGACTGATAGCGCGAATTGCCGTCCCGCCCCGTGAATCGCAGCAGGCCTTTCTGCTTTGTCAGCGGATCGGTGAAATCCGGATCGAAGAATCCGAGCTGGTCAAAGCGGTCCGTCCACGGCGTCTGGTATTCCCAGCGCAGGCCGATGTTCAGCGTCAGCGTACGGAGCACTCTCCAGTCATCATTCAGGTACCAGGCGTAGTATCGCTGGGAGGTCGCCATGGACGGATCGTCGGAGAAGGTGCCTCCGGTGGGAAGCCCCATCAGAAAGGCCGCCACTCCGTGCCCCGCCGTTGCGCTCGAGGCCGTCGGGTTCGGCCCCTGCGTAAAGACGCGCGAGAAATCGTAAGAGCCCGAGGGGCGCTCCGGCCGGAAGATATTGAACGTCTGGAATGCGAAGTTGCCTCCGAACTTCACCGAGTGCCCTCCCTGCACCCAGCTCACGTGCGCCTGCGCCTCCCGGTTCTCTTCGGCGTCGTTGAAATACGAAGCGCGGTCCGGACCCAGCGCGGCGACATCCGAGGGACCGATTCGCGGAAACACCAGTTGCTTGGCGCGGTTTTTCAGCGACTGCGGAAACCCAAGCTGCGTCATGTCGAACCCGGCGCTTCGCGGCTCGGTCACAATCACCCGCCGCGTGGTGGTCCCGCGGAACTGCCCGATCAGGTTGGGCCCGAAGGTGACGGTGTCGCTCAACACCGCATAGACGGCATCGCTCTTGATTTTGCCCTGTTCGCCATTGACGCCCTCGCCCGGAAACGCGGCATTCACGCCGGGCGTGAACTGCTCATTGCCCTGAATGCCCAGGGTCAGAAACAAGCGCTGTCGGGTGCCGATGTTGTGATCCCCGCGCAGAAACAGCCGGCCGGTGTCGTTCTGGCGGCTGCCGTTGAGAACGAAGTTCTGAACGATCGTCTCGCGGTTGGCCAGCGGATAGTACTCGAGAATCTTTCGCGAGATCCCATCGATGCGCGCCGCCGGGATACGGTTGTCCGGAAAGACCTGCCGCGTGTACTGGCCCGCGCCGGCGGCCACCGTGGTGAGCGGGTCGAAAACACGGATCAGCGCGCCGGCATTGGTCACGGTGCGCGCGAAATCGCCCGCCCGCTCAAGCGCCGTGGGCACCGTCGCCAGGATGTTATCCGGCGAGCGTTGCGCAATCCGCTCCCAGTTCACAAAAAAGAAGTCCCGGTTCCGTCCGTCATAAACGCGCGGCAGGTAGAGGGGACCGCCCGCGGCAACACCGTATTCGTTCCGCCGGAACGCGTTGCGCGGCAATCCCACCCGGTTGTTGGTCCAGCCGTTGGCGTTGAGTTTGTCGTTGCGCAGAAACTCGTAAACCGCGCCGTGCAATTCATTGGTGCCCGAGCGCGTCGCCGCAGTCAGCACGCCGCCGCCCGAGCGCCCGAATTCGCTCGAGAAGCTGTTGGTGTAAACTTTGAACTCTTCCACCGTCTCCAGCGGCGGCGAATAGGCGATATCGTTGGTTGTGCTGTTGCGCGTCTCGGCGCCATCGAGCAGAATCTCGCTGGTGTTGGAGCGGCCTCCGTTCACGATCGGGCCCGCGCCCGCGCCCCCTTTCGGCATCACCCCGGGCGCCAGCAGCAACAGCGCGTAGGGATTGCGTCCCAACAACGGCAGCTGGAGGATCTGCCTCGAGTTGACGGTGTTGCCGAGCGACGACGTCTGCTGCTCCAGTGACACCGAGACCGCCACCACCGTCACTTCCTGCTGCAAGCTGCCGGTCTTGAGAGACACATGGACCGTGGCCGTCAAACCCACGGTTAGCCCAATCCCGGAGACGCGCGCCTTCTCGAAGCCGTCTTTCTCCACCACCAGCTCGTACTCGCCCACCGTCAGATAGGACAAGCGATATACGCCCGCCTCATTCGTACGAGCCCTGGCGGCGACCTTGGTCTTCGTATGGATCGCCATCACCTCGGCGCCCGGCACGGCCGCGCTGGAAGCGTCGGTTACAGTGCCGGTGATGTTAGCCTGCTCGAGCTGGGCCAGCAGCGCGAGGGCGGAAATAAAGAACGCAGCGAAAAGACGTTGTTGCATGCGACCCCCTGTCGAGAGTGATCTTATCACCTCAGCCGCCGGCGATCCGGATGCGCTCCCGCTCGACGTTGAACGCGCAGCCGGCGATGGCGATCACCCCCAGCACGTACATCCACACGATCAGCGCGATCACCGCGCCGATGCTGCCGTAGAGGACGTTGTAGCCGGCGATGTTGCGCACGTACCAGCCGAACAGCGAAGTCGCCGCCAGCCACAGCGCCGTCGCCAGCAGGGCGCCCGCCCAGACGTCGCGCCAGCGCTGTGGGCGGTTGGGCCCGAGCCGGTAGAGCACCGCCATCACCACAACGATGGCGCCGAGGGCGGCCACGTAGCGGGCGAGCTCGCCGAAAAGCAGGACTCCACCGGCGAGCGGCTCGGCCGGTCCCAGCACGGCGAGCCAGCGCAGCAGCGCCTGTTCGGTCCTGGCGCCGAACAGGATCAGCGCCGAGGCGCCCAGCGCGGGAACAATCGCCGCCACCACCAGCAGCGCGGCCACCGCTCGCTGGCGCAGAAAGGACCGGCGCATGGGGATGTGGTAGACGGCGTTGAAGCCTTCCATCAGGCTCATCATGACGCCCGAGGCGCCCCACAACGACACCAGCGCGGCGATCACCAGCAGCGACGCCGGCCGCTGGCCGCGCACCACGAACTGGTCCAGCACCAGTTGCTCGCTGCCCGGTGGCACCACTTCGGAGAGCAGCGAGGAGAGCACCTGCGAAACCGCCCGCGCGCGCGCCTGGACCAGCATCGTCGCCAGCGTGGTCAGCACCGGGAAGAACGCCAGCAGCGCCGAGTAGGCCGCTCCCTTGGAGATCCCCAGGCAGTTCTCTTCGTAGGCCAGCACCCAGGCGCGCCGGAACAGCCACCAGAATCGCGACACCCGGCCCGCCATCGTTACACTCCCCGGCGGCGCGACCACCACAGCCTGCCGAGCGCGCACAGCCACGCGACGCCGCTGATTCCGGCCATCACTTTCTGCTCGCGAGTACCGTCATAGCGCAGCGCGATCCGGGAATGCGGCGCGGGCCGCGGCCACAGCACCAGGAAACCCAGTTTGTCGACTGCGGTGGGAATCTGACGATCGTCCTGGAACGCGCGCCATCCGGGGTCGTGCGTGACTTGCACCCACACCAGCATCCCCTCCGGGATCGGCCCCTCGATCGCAAGCTCGCTGGTGCCGTGCCAGCGGCTTTCGAGTCTGGGCCGCGCCGGATCGTCCATCGCCGCCAGGGCCGGTTCCATCAGCTTCAGATCCGTGGCCAGGGGGAGTCGCGGGGGAAGCTCCCGGGGACGCAGCAGGTGCGCGTAACCGTGGAAGGGCACGCGGTAGACGGAATCGCCGTCGCGGTGATAGACGCGCTCGAGCACGCCGTCGAATTCGTTCGGGAACTTGAAGTCCCGGTAGTACTCGCGCGAATCCGGCCCGTGCACGGCCACGTACTCGACGCCGAAGACGCGCAGGATGCGCGCCGCGTCGGCCCCTTCCTGCCCGGGCTCACTGCCCATCCCGGTGCGGATCTGATAGATGAAGTAGAGCGGGTTGCGGTTCTGGAGGCTGGATTCAAACGTGCCGCCAAGCTGCGGAAGGTCGAACCAGGAGTTCAGCCGGAAGCGCGTTCCGCCGGAGACGAATACACGTCCCTGGGGATTGCGATCCGCCAGGAAGCGCGCTACCCGATACTCCGGCAACTGCTCCACGGGAGCCGGCCGCAGATGGCGGTAAGGCCCGGTGAGGTAGCGCCGCACCTGGGTCGGGCCCTGGCCGAGCAGCAGCGCCGCGGCGCCCACGGCGGCCGCGCGCAGCACCCACCGCCGGTTCGCCATGGCCAGCCGCCACAGCTCGAACAGCGCCACCAGCAGGAACATCTCCGCTTCCAGGGCGTATCGCCGGGATTCCGGAATGGTGTCCCTCCGGTACCAGTAGAAATTCGCCACCACGTAAGCGAACCCGTACAGGGAGAGCAGCAGGAAACACAGGTAGATATACCCGCGCTGGCGGAGGAAACAGAGCCGGATGAGGATCACGCCGGCGACCAGGCCCGCCGCCAACAGCATCTGCTGCGTTCGCAACTTGTAGCCGAAGGCATCGAACGGCCAGTTCAGGGCGGTGGTGCCGATGAAAGTGGGAGTGAGCCAGAAGCACGCCAGCAGATAGGCCAGCGCGGCGGCCGCCAGCAGGCGCCAGGCGCGAAACCCCGATTCCCCGCCGGTTCCGGCGGCGCTCACCAGCAGCATGAGGCAGCACCAGCCGAGCGCCATCGCGGCCACCCAGTTGGTCAGCGCGACGACGGCCATCCCGACGGCGGCGAGCAGGATCCGCCAGTATTCCCGGCCCGTGGCGGCCACCCAGGCCGCGATCAGCGCCAGCGGCAGCAGCGTGAGCCCGGCGTTGTGCGGTCCCTCGCCGTATTTCACCAGCACCTGGAGCCGCCACGGCAGATGCGCGAAGCCGCGGTCCCGGTCCAGTTGCCAGAACAGACCGTAGCCCGGGGAAAGCAGCGTGTAGGCAATCGCGGTCGCCAGCGCCCACCAGCGGCTGCGGGTGAAAAACAGCACAAACAGAAAGACGGTGACCGGTCCCATGCAGGCGAAGATTGCAGTCACGATTCGCCAGACGTGCTCCGGCTCGAGCCACCCGAGCCAGCGGATCCACAGGGAGGTGAAGTAGGGCAGCCCGGGCAGGTAAGTGAACTGCGCCGGCAACCCGGCGTACTGGAGCGGGTTCCAGCCCCACGGGTCCGGATGGGAACTGAAGAAGTGCGCGGTGGAGGCGTAACCTCCCTCGATGGAATCGCGGTACGGCGATTCCCCCCCGAGGAACAATACCAGGTTCAGCAGCAGGCTGACCCCCAGCACAACCAGCGCCGCGACCGTACTCCAGATCCACTCGCGCGACACGGTCGGGCTTCGCCTTCGCCGGGGGAACGCCGCAACGAAAAGCCCGAGCAGGCCCAGCGTGGAGACGCCGGTCAGGATGCGGCCGACGAGATTCTCGTACGGTGTTTCAAACACCAGCAGCAGATCGCGTTCGCCCGGAGGCGCCGCGATCCGCAGGAATCCCATGACGTCGCGCTCGACTTGGAGCGCCCGGCCTCCCGACCAGGCGCGCCAGGCGGGATCGAAGCTCTCCTGGACCACCAGCGCCTGCCCGGCCGCCAGCGTCGCGCGCACCCGCATCCGGTCCGGCGCCAGGCGCTCCCAGACAGGCTCGACCTCTGGCCCTTGCTCGACGGTCTCGGCATAGGCGCGGAGCTCTTCCTGATATTCCTGGCCGGGCAGCGGCCGCAGCGCGCGCACGCGCTCGAGATCGACCACGCGCGCCAGCCCGGGGTAGCGGCGCGGGATTCTGTAGACGATGTTACCGGCGCGATCGTCGTAGAGCACCGGCAGGCGTCCACGGAACTGCTCGGGATGGACCCAGTCGTGGTAGATCTCCTCGGAGTTCTTTTCGTGGACGATGATGGCGTCCACCCCCAGGCTCTGCATCCAGTGAATGGCGATCTCGACTTGGTTCGCATTCGTAGGCCAGAGGTATGCCGGCACGACCATCTCGTTCAGCAGGCCCTGCTCGGAGCCTCCGCCGAGCTGCGGCAGGTCGTGCCAGGCGTTGAACCAGAAGCGCACCGAGCCGGTGGCGAGCACGCGCGAGCCGGCGAGGTTCCGCGCCACCCACCCGGTGATGCGCGCCTCAATGCGTTTTTCCGGGTGCTCAGCGGCGGGGAAGAATGTCCAGGCGTGGCGCAGGTAGCGTCGCGAGGGCGCAAACGCCGCCAGCACCAGGAGCACCAGGGCCACACGCGATAGCCACGGGCGCGCGACCAGCCACCGCGGCCCGGATTCGGCGCGCCAGATCCAAAGCCGCCGCAGTCCCTCGAGAGCCAGCAGGATCAGCGCCAGGTCGAGTTCCGGGACCAGCCTTTCCGGCTCCCCGGCCACGCGGAAGCCGAGCGCCCGGTTGGCGAGAACGTTGAGGCCCATCAGAGCCGCCATGCCAAGGACGCACACCGTCCAGGCGCGCTCCGGCCGGCGGCGCCCCCAGCGCCAGCTCGCCGCGGCGAACGCCAACGCGACCGCTGCCGCCACCGCCACCGACCAGAGGTTCCCCGGCTCGGAGACCTGCTTCATGTTGCGCAGCGTCACGCGGATGTAGGAAGGCGTCAGCCAGAAGGCGCTGAGCCCGCAGGCCAGCGCGGCCACTCCGCCGGCGCGCAGCCAGATCCTGTGATCCTGGCCTGTGATCCACAGCGACCACACCAGGATCGGGAACCACATCGCCAGCGCCGTGGCGCCGTAGAAATTGTGAGCGACCACGAGCGAAGCGAGCAGGGCGGCCAGGCCGAGCGAGCCCGGCCGCTTCCCGCGCAGCCCGACCCAGGCCGCGGCCAGCGCCAGCGGGAGCAGCGCGAAGGCGGCCATGTGCGGTCCTTCGCCGTAGCGCACCAGCACGTTCAGCCGCATCGGCAGCAGATGCGCACTCGAGACGTCCGCGTAGATGTGGCGGAGAAACAGCAGGGAAGGAGAAACGATCGCCGAGGCGGCGGCGCCCAGCCACGCCGCGTGGCGCGAGCCGCTCCCGAGCCGCACCAGCAGGTACACGCCGGCGATGCCCAGCGCGTAGAAGAAGGCGGTGTAGAGATGATAGGCGCGCGCCGGCGAAACCCCCAGGGCGCGGCTGGTGAGCGCCGTGCCGTATCGCAGCGCGGGCGGGTAGATGTAGTCGAAGCGCGTGCCGCAGTACCACAGCGGCTGCCAGCCGGGATGCGGCAGGTTATTGGCCAGGAAACGGGCGTCGGCGATGAAGGTGCTCTCGATGGAGGCCCAGTTTTCCATGTACTCGAGGCGAAACAGCGGGAGGATCAGGATGCAGGCGACCAGGAAGACGAGCAGGAAGTCGACCAGCCAGCCGGAGCGGACGAGCGCCAACCGGGGCACCTTAGGGCCTGTCACGAAATACATTTGCAATGGATCGGAGCGAGCGACGTGGCGCAGGCTCTCAGCCTGCCGCGCCGAGACTCGTCTCGGCGCCTGCGGTCCGCTGGCTCGCGCCCGCGCCGGAGGCACTCTCGATAACAGAAGCGCGCGAAACGTGGTTGGCCATAATCACATACGCGCCCAGGAAGTAATGACCCAATTCCTCCCCACGCTGCAAGGATCGAAGCACGTTTTCCCACCGGAAAGTTTGTCGGGCGGAGGATACATGGCCTGAGGCCTGCTGCCATGCAGAAGCCGCGTTGAGCCGCTGGAAATTTGCTGGCGTCGAGACGAGTCTCGACGCGGCAGACACGAGTGTCTGCGCCACATCGTTGGCTCGGAGGCTGCCAAAATGTACAAACTCCAGTGAATGGTTGTTTCATTGACAGGCCCTTACACGGATCCGCCGCTCTGGCGGCCGGCGGGAGTGGGGAGGCTGGAATAGCGGCGCTCGAGGCTTTCGAAGCGGCGCTGCCGCGGCCAGCCATGATGATGGAGCCAGTAGCGAACGAGCAGCCAGAGAATGGACAGGCCGTAAACGCTGCTCTGCACAAACGAGGCGCTCGACGCCTGGGGGAAGTAGCGCGTGGGGACGGGCACCTCGGCGATGCGCGCGTGAATCGCCACCAACTGCGCGACGATCTCCTGGTCGAAAATGAAGCTGTCGGAATTCATCGCCAGGTTCACGGCTTCGAGCGCGTGGCGGCGGTAGGCGCGATAGCCGGTGTGGTACTCGGCCAGCCGCAGCCCGAAGACACGGTTCTCGATCGCCGTCAGGAAACGGTTCGAGACGTACTTCCACCACGGCATGCCCTGGCGCATCGGGTCCCCGCCCAACAGGCGCGAGCCCAGCACCACGTCGGCCTGTCCTTCCAGGATGGGCCGGATCACTTGCGGCAGCAGCGTGGGGTCGTACTGATAGTCCGGGTGCACCATGACGATGATGTCGGCGCCGGCGCGCAGCGCTTCCCTGTAGCAGGTCTTTTGGTTGGCGCCGTAGCCGTAGTTGCGGTTGTGGACGAACAGCTCCAGGCCGAGCTCGCGTGCGATCTTGATGGTTTCATCCGAGCTGGCGTCGTCGACCAGGATGACCAGGTCCACCACCTCGTGCGGCAGCTCGGCGTAGGTCATGCGCAAGGTCCGGGCGGCGTTGTACGCCGGCATCACCACCACGACCTTGGGTTTGTCAGCCATTCAGGATGCCGGGCGGGCGGTGACGACGAACTGGTAGGCGAACATCGTCTTCCAGAGCCGCGCCAACCCATAGCATACCGACTCGGCGGCGCGCACCGGAAGCCAGGTCTCCCGGCGCGGGAACATCAGGCCGACGGGAATCCCGGTCGGCGCACAACTTTCGAGCAGGAACCCGCCGCCGGCCAGCAGCGCGCGCCATCCGTCCCAGGTGAAGAAGTGCAGGTGCGTGCGGTCGAACAGCCCCTTGTCGTGCCGCGGGAATCGGCCCGCGAGCACGTTGAGCCGGAAATAAAGGTTGCCGCTGTTGGGGAGCGAGGCCACCAGCCGCCCCCCGGGAGCGAGCAGCCCCGCGAGCTCTCGCACCAGACGCTGTGGATCCTGGAGGTGCTCGAGGATGTCGGCGCAGAGGATGAAATCGAAGCGGCCGTCGAAGTGCGGGAGGCCGTCGTCGAGGTCGGCTTCCACCAGCCGGACGGATGCCGGGAACGAGCCAGTGACCCCGCCGCGCCGTTCGACGCCGGTGACCTGGTAGCCGCGCCCGCCGAGGACCCGGCCCAGGTGGCCGTCGCCGCAGCCGAGGTCGAGTACGAGGCGGCCGCGGCCGGGCTCCGGGAACAGCGCCAGCAGCAGGCTGTGGCTGCTGTAGGGACTGGATTTGAAAGTGTAAGTGGAGCCGCCCATGCCGGTCCTGTATGATTCTATCGGAACAGACTTGTCATGCTCACACGAAGATCGGTTTTCGGCGGCGCGATTCTCCCCCTGGCGGCCGCGGCGGCGCCGGCTGAAGTCGCCCGGGTCCGCGTAACGGGACTGGAAACGTTCCGCGTAAAGGTGAACCGGCGTGGCGACTGGGTGCTGGCGCGCGTCCAGACATCGGCCGGTGTCAGCGGCCTCGGCGACGCTTCGCACGGCGGAGCCGACGATCGGGTGATCGCCCTGCTCGGCGCGTTTTTCGAACGCGTGAAGGGCCGCGGCATCTTCGAGATCGAAAGACTGCGCGCCGAGGCGCAGGAGGAGATCGCGCGGCAGGGACGCGCGGCGGCAGTGGCTCTGAGCGCGCTCGAGCAGGCGCTCTGGGACATTCAGGGCAAGCTGGCCGGCGTGCCCGCCTGTGCCCTGTTCGGCGGCCGGCTGCGCGAGCGGGTCCGCAACTACGCCAACATCAACCGCTCCACCGAGGTGCGCGAGCCCGCGGCCTTCGCCCGAAACGCCGAGCTGGCCGTGAAGGCCGGCTTCGACGCCATTAAGATGGCGCCGTTTGACGGCATGCCGCGCATGGACGCGGAGCCGGCTCGGATCGAGGAGTTCACACGCCTGGGAGTGGATTGCGTGCGCGCCGTGCGGGACGTCATCGGCCCGTCGCGCGACCTGCTGGTGGACGTCCACAGCCACATGAACCTCGAGCGCGGCCTGGACCTGGCGCGGCGGCTGGAGCCGCTGAACCTGTTTTGGCTTGAGGAAGTCACCCCCGCGCGGCCGCTCGAGAACCTGGCCGCCATCAACCGCGCGGCGAGGATGCCCACCGCCGGCGGTGAGTCGATCTACGGCGTGAAGGGCTTCTACCCCTACATCGCCGCCGGCGCCGTGGACATCGTCATGCCCGACGTGAAGTACTGCGGCGGCATGCTCGAGCTGAAAAAAATCGCCGCCCTGGCCGAGGGCGCCGGGCTTCAGGTAGCTCCGCACGGGCCGGCCAGTCCGGTGGGCAACATGGCCGCGGCGCACGTCTCGGTCACGCTCCCGAACTTCCAGATCCTGGAATACTCCTTCGGCGAAGTGCCCTGGCGCGCCGAGCTGATCGATCCGCCCGAGCAACTCCGCGGCGGAGTCCTGGAGGTCGCTGAGAAGCCCGGCCTCGGGATCGCGCTGAACGAAAAGACGGCACGGAAATACGCCGCCTGAGAACGGACAGGCCGGGAGGCCTGTCCCACGTGCCGCCCGACCGGATATACTTCTATCCAACAGGGGGTTCAGCCATGGCCAAGCTCATCCTCGCGATGCTCGGAGCCGCATTCTCCGCGGCGCTCGCCCAATCGCCCACCGCCACCATCACCGGCATCGTCCGCGATCCGCAGGGAGCGGTGATTCCGGGTGTCGAGGTAGTCGCCACCGGTGTCGAGACCCGGCGGAAGACTGTCCATACCACCAATGAGAACGGTCTGTTCTCGCTGCGCCAGCTTCCGATCGGCCAGTACGTGGTGGAAGCCGAAAAGAGCGGGTTCCGCCGGTTCGTGCGTCAAGGGTTGGTGTTAACGACCGGGCAGAACCTCGAGCTGGACATTGCACTGCAAGTGGGGGTGGTGAGCGAAAGCATCACCGTCTCGGGTTCGGCGACGCTGCTCGAGACCCGCACCTCCGACGTCGCCCAGCTCGTCGAAGCCAGGGCCGTCGAGGACCTCCCGCTGGGCGACCGCCGCTCGCTCAACCTGATCCAGATGACGGGCGCCGCGGTCTTCATCGGCTACGACAGCGGACAGAAGCCGAACTTCTCCCTGGCCGGCTCCCGCCAGCAATCCCAGATGTTCTGGATCGACGGCGGGACGGGACAGAACATGCGGCTCGGCGTCGGCCAGGTGGACCTCGACCCGCCGGTGGAAACCGTCGCGGAAGTGAAAATCATGGCCAACAGCTATCCGGCCGAGTACGGCGGGTCCAACGGCGGCGTGATTGTCGCCACCACCAAGAGCGGCACCAACGATCTGCATGGCTCGGTCTTCGAGTACCTTCGCAACCAGAAGCTGGACGCCGCCAATTTCTTCGCCCCCATTCAGGACGGCCGCAAGCAAAAAGCGCCGCTGCGCTACAACGTTTTCGGCGGCACCATCGGCGGGCCGGTCTGGCTCCCGAAGCTGTACCGCGGAAAAGACAAGACTTTCTTCTTTTTTGCCTACGAAGGCTCCCGCCGCCGGGACGGGGCCATACGCACCCTCACGGTTCCCACCCCCCTCCAGCGCTCCGGTGACTTCTCCCAAACCACCAACGCCGCCGGCGTGCTCCTCCCCGTCTTCGATCCGGACTCGACGCAGAACGTCGGCGGTCGCCTGACCCGCACACAGTTTCCGGGCAACCGGATTCCCGCCGCGCGCCTGGACGCGGTCGCCGTCAAGCTGACGCCTTTCTACCCGCAACCCAACCGCACGGCGGATTCCCTCGCCGGGGCGAACAACTTCCGCGCCAATTACGTCAATGGCCTCACGCGCGGCAACTTCACCGTCAAGGTGGATCACAACTTCGGATCGCGCGATCGCATCAGCGGCCGTTACCTTTACAACAGCGACGATACCAGCCTCACCTCGGTGTTCCCCGAGCGCGGCGCCGACACGGACAACATCGCCATCCGCCACCAGAACTACTTTTACGGCAGTTGGACCCGCACCATCACTTCTTCTCTGGTCAACGACTTCCGCATGACCTACTCGAACCGCGTGAATCATGCCCAGTCGCTCGGCTTAGGCCAGCCCTGGCCGACGCGGCTCGGTCTGCGGGGCGTACCCGACGGCGCTTTCCCCCAGTTCTCCGCCGCCGGTTTCACCGCCATCGGCTCCGGCAACCAGGAGCGGCGCCAGTTCCCCATCGAGCAGTACCAGTTTGTCAACAACCTGTCCTGGATCCGCGGCACACACAGCTTCAAGCTCGGCGCCGAGATCCGTCCGTCGACCAACTACGAAGTGAACCGACCCACCCCCTCGGGCGCCTTCGGCTTCAGCCTGCTGGGGACGGGCCAGCCCGGCGTAGCCACCTCCGGCAACGGCCTGGCCACGATGCTGCTCGGCTTCGTCACCGGCTTCAGCTCGCGCGAAACCGACTTGCTGGACCGCTTTAGCTGGTACCTGGCCGGCTTCGCGCAGGACGACTGGAACGTCGCTCGCAACCTCACCCTCAATATCGGACTACGCTGGGAGACCGACACCGCGATGAGCGACCGCAACAACCGCGGCAACTCCTTCGACACGACGCAGATTAATCCCGTCAGCGGCACGCCGGGCGTGGTGAGGTTCCTCGGCGTCAACGGGTATCGCAACACCTCGCTTTACTCCACCGACTGGAATAACTTCGGCCCGCGGCTCGGTTTCGCCTGGAAGCCGTTCGGCTCATCCCGGGCCGTCCTGCGCGGCGCTTATGGAGTGGCGTTCGCGCATCCGTTCGACGCCGGCGTTCCCAACTCCGCCTCCCTCGGCTACGAACGGTCGGCCGTGCTGAACACGCCCGACAACGGCATCACCGCGCCCTTCCTGCTTCGCAACGGCGTCAGCGTCAGCCTGCAACCGTCGAAACTGGACGATTCCTTCGGCGCGGTGCGCGTCGGCCAGCAGCCCACCACCGCGGTGACCTATTTTGAAACCGATCGCCGCACCGGCTATACGCACATGTTCAACTTTGGTTACCAGTACGAGATCGGCCACGGCTTCCTCGTCGAAATATCCTTCCTCGGCAACCTCTCGCACAAACTACCGAGCGGGAACATCTCGCTGAGCCAGGTGACGCCGCAGCGTCTGGCGCAGGTGATCCCGCTGGGACGCTCGCCTGCCCAGGCCGACCGGCCTTATCCGCAGTTCTCCAACGTGAGCATCCAGAATCCCAGCCTGGGCGATACCCGCTACTATGCCGGTGTCGCGCGCGTTGAGCGCCGCTTCCAGAATGGGTACAGCATCCTGGGCACCTACACGTGGGCGCGCGCTTTCAACGGCTACACCGATGGCGGCTCGCTCGGCGCCGATATCGGCTTCAGCAACTTCTACGACCGCCGCTCGGATTGGGGTCCCACCGGCAACGACGTGCGCCATCGTCTGACCATGACCAGCGTTTACGAGATTCCCGTCGGCAAGGGGAGGAAGCACCTGGCCGATCATTGGATCGGCGCCGTCGTCGGCAACTGGTCGCTGGGCGGTCTGCTCACCGTGCAGAGCGGGGAGCCGTTCAGCGTGAATACGCAGGTGAACAACACGTTCGTGTTCAGCGCGGGCGGCCAGCGCGCCGACGTGCTGCGCAATCCGAACCTGCCCAACAGCGGGAAAAGCCTGGGCCGCTGGTTCGACACCGGCGCTTTCGTCCAGCCCGCCCAGTTCACCTTCGGCAATCAGGGCGTCAACATCCTCCGCGCCGATGGCCTGATCAACCTCGATATGTCCATCCTGCGCAACTTCCCCATCGGGGAGAACTGGAAGTTCCAGTTCCGCGGCGAGTTCTTCAACTTCACCAACCATCCGAACTTCGGCGGTCCGGGGGCGACCCTGAACGGTCCCGGGTTCGGCATCGTTTCGGGCGCGGGTCCCGGGCGCCGCATCCAGCTCGGGGCGCGGTTTGTGTTTTAGGAGCCCGTGGCAGAAGTCACCGAATACCGAAAACGTCAGGCCAGGAGGCCAGTCCCTGGAGTTTCGACATTTTGCAATGGATCGGAGCGGCCGACGTGGCGCAGGCTCTCAGCCTGCCGCGCCGAGACTCGTCTCGGCGCCTGCGGTCCGCTGGCTCACGCTCGACCAGGGATAGCCCTCCGCTCGGGTCACCGGCCCAGCCTTTACCGGGTTGTTTTCGATGTAGTGCGCGCGTTCCTGGTGCAGATACATGGGTCCGTGCCGTGCAGTGTCGAGGTAGCGGTCCATCCAGACAAGGTGTTGAGCCGCTGGAAATCCGCTGGCGTCGAGACGAGTCTCGACGCGGCAGACACGAGTGTCTGCGCCACATCGTTGGCTCGGAGGCTGTCAAAATGTACAAACTCCAGCGACAGGCCGTCAACGGTGAACGCGTCGTTGACTGGAGAAGGGAGAAGCCCATGATCGTCGTCCTCCTCCTCGTCCTGCTCCTGTCAGGTGCGGGCGGCCTTGATTCCCAGACCGTGTCCAGCCAGATCTCGGGCACGGTCTTCGACGCTTCCGGCGCCGTGGTTCCCGACGCCCAGGTGTCCGTCCGCAACACCGGCACCGGGGCGGCGCGCAAATCGTCCACCAACCAGAGCGGTTACTACGTCTTCGCCGACCTGCTGCCGGGCGCCTGGGAGCTGGCCGTCGACCGCCAGGGTTTCAAGCGCTGGGTGCAGTCGGCCATCGCGCTCAGCGCCAACAGCAAGCTCACCGTCAACGCCACGCTCGCGCCGGGCATGGCCGCCGAGATCGTCGAGGTATCGGCCACGGTCAACCAGGTGGAGACCTCGACCGGCGAAATCGCCGCCGTGATCACCTCGCGCCAGGTGACGGAGCTGTCGCTGAACGGCCGCAACTATATCCAGCTTCTCCAGCTTATCCCCGGCGTCACGGTGGACTACACGTCTTCGTTCAACTCGATCACCGCCATCGCCGACCAGCACGTCAACGGCCTGCGCGGCAACACCAACGGGCTGATGGTCGACGGCGCCTACAACCTGGACGTCGGCTCCAATGGCACGCAACTGGTCAACCCGAGCATCGACAGCATCCAGGAGGTCAAGATCGCCACCAACTCCTACAGCGCCGAATACGGCCACGCCCAAGGGGCGCAAATCAACGTCGTCACCAAGAGCGGCACGCGCGCCTTCCACGGCGGCGCCTTCGAATTTCTGCGCAACGACGCTTTGGACGCCACCGACTGGATCAGCAACCGCTCCGGCGTCGCCCGGCCCCCGCTGCGGTTCCACGACTACGGCGCCTACGTGGGCGGCCCCGCCTACCTCCCCGGGCGGTGGAACCAGGACCGCTCGCGGGCGTTCTTTTTCTTCTCGACCTCCCTCCGCCACAACACGCTCGGCAGCACACGCACCGGCAGCGTCCCCACCGCCGAAGAGCGCCAGGGCGACTTCCGCAACTCGGCGCTCGCCGCCCCGGTGGATCCGGCCACGCGCCAGCCCTACAACCCGTCGAGCCCGCGCCTGCTGCCGGCGTCGCGGTTCTCGCGCAACGGACCCGCGCTGCTGAAGCCCTACCCGCTGCCGAATATTTCCGGCCCCGGCTTCAACTTCATCACGAGCACGGTGGCATCCAATCCCCAGCAGGAGCAACTGCTGCGCGTCGATTATAACCTCTCGGAAAAGACGCAGGCTTTCTTCCGCTGGATCCGCGACCTGTTCGACTCGGCCGATACCGCCAACGGCAGCGCGCTCGGCGTCGTAGGCAACACCAATCGCCGCCACGGCACGGCGCTGTCGCTCAACATCAGCCGCACGTTCCGCCCGACCCTGATCAACGTCTTCAACTTCTCGCTCACCGGCAACCGCATCAACAATTTTCCCGTGGCCGACAACTTCACCCGCGACCGGCTCGGGCTGACCTACCCGAAGCTGTTCTCCTCGAACCGCTACCAGGCCGGGCCCGACGTCGCCATCCAGGGCTTCACCGGCTACGGCATCGGCGCCAATCTCCAGAACTACCAGTGGCTGTTCGTCTGGCGCGACGATCTCACCTGGGTCCGCGGCAACCACGCGGTGAAGTTCGGCGTCTGGATCGAGCGCTTCCGCAAGAACGCCAACGTGCTCCAGGGCGGCCCGCGCGACAACGGCTCGGTCACCTTCAACCGCTCCTCGGCGCTCTCCAGCGGCAACCCGGTCGCCGACGCCCTGCTCGGCAACTTCCAGAGCTACGGCGAATCCACCGCCGACTCGGTGGTCTTCACCCGCTACACGCAGTGGGAAGCCTACGCCCAGGACAACTGGCGCATCCGTCCCAACTTCTCGCTCGAATACGGAGTGCGCTACGTGATCGCGCCGCCGATCCACAGCGCGCTGAACAACATCATCGCCTTTCGTCCCGAGCTGTACGACCCCGCGCGCCTGCCGCGGTTCAACAGCGACGGCAGCCTGGCGCCCGGCGTGGGCGACTTCATCGGCGGCTTTTACGTGAACGGTCTCTCGCTGCCCGGCACGGGCTGGCCCGACCGCGCCCGCGGGCGCGTGGCCGCCGCATCCGATCCGGCCTTCGACCGCCTGTTCCGCGGCGTGCCGCGCGGCAGCTACGCGCCGGTCTACAACAACCTGGCCCCGCGGCTCTCGTTCGCCTGGGACCCGACCGGCTCCGGCGGCTGGTCCATCCGCGGCGGCGGCGGGATCACCTACGACCGCATCCGCAACGGCAGCACCATCACGACCGGCCTGGGCGTCCCCTTCCTGCAACGCTCGACCGTTTTTGACGCCAATATCGATAATCCCGCCTCCGGCCGCGCCGGCCCCATCCTGCCCGCCGCGATCACCAGTTGGAGCCCGAAGGTGGACACGCCCACCGTCTACGGCTTCAGCATCGGCGCGCAGCGGCGTCTGCCCGCGTCTTTGTTCACCGAGGTCCGCTATGTCGGCACGCTGGCGCGCTACGTCACCATGGGCGTCGATCTGAACGAGCTTCACCTCGGCACCCGCCTGCGGCCCGGCAACGCCGCCCTCCCGCGCGACAGCCTGCGCCCGTTCCCCGGTTTCGGCGCCATCACCTGGCTCACCACGCAGGGCAACTCGAACTACCACAGCCTCCAGAGCCTGCTCGAGCGCCGCCTGGCGGCCGGCCTGCGGTTCGGCATGGCCTATACCTGGTCGAAGGTGATCACCAACGCCACTTCCGAGCAGAACGTCGGCCCCATCCAGAACTCCTACGACCTGCGCGCCGAGCGCGGCATCGCCGAATACGACCGCACGCACGTGCTGGTGATCCACTACATCTGGGAGCTGCCGTTTTTCGCCCGACGCGGCGACTGGATCGGCCGCGTGCTCGGCGGCTGGGAGCTTTCCGGGATCGGCAACTTCACCTCGGGCCGCACGTTCACTCCCGGCTTCTCTCTCTCCGGCGACCCCACCGGCGCGGGCAAGACGTCCATTCGTCCGGATTTCGTCGCGCCGGTCCGCCACCTGGATCCGCGCCGCATCCAGACGTTCCCGCTGCCCAACGGCCGCACCATTTCCGGCAACTTTTTCTTCGATCCCACGGTTTCCTTCCGCCTGCCGCCGGCCGGCTCCTACGGCAACTCGGCGCCCGGCGTGATCCGAGGCCCGGGCATGAACAACTGGGACGTCTCGCTGTTCAAGAACTTCCGCCAGGGCGAGCGCTTCAACATCCAGTTCCGCGCCGAATTTTTCAATTTCTTCAACCACACCTCGTTCAGCTCGATCGGCGTCGGGCTGCCCGCCACGGCCACCGACAATCCCTTCGGCCAGGTGACCGCGGTGGCGCCCGCGCGCATACTGCAACTCGGACTGAAGGTCGCTTTTTGACAGGGCCCGCCTCGAAACGACGGCCAGTGGGCGGCGGTGTCAGGCGCTTAGGCCGTAAGCGCCGGCGTCCAATGTGGGGCCAGGTCGCCGTCGCGGTCGTAGTCGAGAAAAGTGGCGCCAGAGCCCCAACGCGTGCGACGGTCGAGCAGACCGGATGCCCGGGTGACGTCGGCAAAGGTGCCGTCGCCGAGGTTGCGATACAGAACGTTCTGACCCCAGTAGGTGAGGAACACGTCGGTGTGGCCATGGTTGTCGTAGTCCAGGAACGCCGCTCCGCAGCCGGTGGTTTCCAGGATGTAGGTCTTTCGGTACTCCTCGCCGTAGATGACCGGGGCGCGCAGCCCGGCTTCGGCCGCGACGTCGACAAAGCGCGCGTGAAATGGCAGCCCGGAAGGCTTGCCTCGCGGCGTCGGCCGCACCGAGCGCGTGGCGACGCCCTGGCACCAGGCGGTCGCGAGCGCCATCAGAACGGCGAAAGCGTGAACGCGGATCCGCAACCCGACAGTGTACTTGGCCCGGGGCTGCGCTCCTTGCGCGCCGGAGAGCGCGGGGCATAGTCTGAATGGATATGAATCCCGGCCAGCGGCTGGCTCACTACCGGATCCAGGAACGGCTGGGCGCTGGAGGCATGGGCGTTGTCTACAAGGCCGTGGATACGCACCTCAACCGGACGGTCGCCATCAAAGTTCTGCCCGTCGCCGCCGTGGCCGATCCCGGGCGGCGCCGGCGTTTCATCCAGGAGGCGCAGGCGGCATCGGCAATCGATCATCCCAACATCGTCACCATCCATGACATTGGCGAAGCCGACGGCCAGCTTTTCATCGTCATGCAGTACATCGCCGGCAGGACGCTGCGCGCGATGCTGGGGGAGGGCCGCCTGCCGCTGGAGCGGATCCTGACCTGGAGCGCCCAGATTGTCGATGCGCTGGCGCAGGCGCATGCCCGCGGCATCATCCACCGGGATTTGAAGCCAGAGAACGTCATGGTGAGCGAGCAAGGGAAGGTCAAGCTGCTCGATTTCGGCCTTGCCAAGCTTACCGAGCCGGTCGCGCCCGCGGAAGCTGCCGACGCCGCCGCCTCGACGCCCGGAGCCACAATGACCGCCGCGCCGCGGCCCGTTTTGACCGAGGAAGGCGCCGTTCTCGGCACCGTGGCCTACATGTCTCCGGAGCAGGCGCAGGGGAAGAAAGTGGATCCGCGCACCGACATCTTCTCGTTCGGCTGCCTCCTGTACGAAATGATCGCCTGCCGGCAGGCATTTCGCGGCGAGAACCGCTTGGAGCTGCTGGCGGCCTTGCTGCGCGACGAGCCGCCACCCCTGAGCGAGCTCTCGCCCGGGCTTCCGGCGCGCCTGGAATCGCTGGTCACCCGTGCTTTTCGCAAAGACCCCGGGCAGCGCTGGCAGTCGATGGAGGAATTGCAGGAGGAGCTGGCCCGGATCCGCGAGTCCCATGCCCCGAGTGCCGGCCGCGTGAAAAGCAGGGTTACGCCCGCGCTCGCGTGGGGCGCCGCCGCGCTGGCGGTGATGGCGGTGGCGGCAGCGTCCCTGTTATGGCTGCGCGACCAGCCTTGGTCACGGGCAACCACGTCCTCGGCCCCGCCTGCTCTGTCCACGTTTACCAGCTTCTCCGGCCAGGAGCTGCAACCCGCGTTTTCGCCCTCGGGCGACCAGGTGGCCTTCGTGTGGAGCGGCGAATCCGGTGACAACTTCGACATCTACCTCAAGCTGGTCGACGCGGGCGCCCCTTTGCGCCTTACACGCGACCCGGCGCCCGATTTTCGGTCCCGCCTGGTCGCCCGACGGCCGGCAGATCGTCTATCTGCGCGAGTCGCACCGAGGGAGCGACGTAATGCTGGTTGCCGCGCTCGGAGGGGGGGAAAGGCGGCTGGCGGAAACCTCGGCGCGGTGGGCCCGGCTGGCCTGGAGCGGCGAGGCCAACTGGAGCTCGTCCGCCTGGTCGCCCGACGGCAAAACAATCGCGATCCTGGACAGCGCCTCCGTAAGCGAGCCGCGCGGTGTTTTTCTCATCTCGGTGGAAACCGGAGAGAAGCGGCGTCTCACCAGACCGCCGGATGGCACTACCGGCGACAGCTACCCCACCTTTTCGCCCGACGGCCGCGCGCTCGCCTTTGTCCGTTTCCGCGGCTTCGGATCGAGCGACATCTTTCTGCTGCCGGTGGAAACCGGGGGAGAGCCGAGGCGGCTGACCAGCGAGCAGCGCGACATCCGGGGGCTGGACTGGACGGCCGACGGAGGCAGCCTGGTCTTTTCCTCCAACCGCGCCGGAGGGCAGACCTTGTGGAAGGTTCCGTTGTCGGGCGGCTCCATCGAGCCGGTGGCCTTCGGAGGGCAGGACGTGTACTCGTTCTCCATCGCCCGCCGCGGCGAGCGATTGGTTTTCGAGCATTACCTGGCCGACACCAACCTCTGGCGCAGCCCGGGACCGGGTCTGGCCGGCGGCCGCCCCGCCGCGCGTACGGTTTCCTTCCAGCAGGCGGCCCCGCTGAAGGCGATCTCTTCGACCAAGGAGGACGAAGCGCCCCAGTTCTCTCCCGACGGCGCCAGGATCGCGTTCAGTACGAACCGATCGGGCTACCCGGAGATCTGGGTCTCTCACAGCGACGGGTCGGGCGCCGTGCAGGTGACTTCCTTCCGCGGCTCTCTGTCCGGCTCGCCGCGGTGGTCGCCCGACGGGCGCTGGCTCGCTTTGGACTCGCGCAAGGAAGGTAACGCCGATATTTACGTGGTCGCCTCCGACGGCGGTCCGGTGCGCCGCCTGACAACGGATCCGTCCGACGAAGTGCGGCCGAGCTGGTCGCGCGACGGGCGGTGGATCTACTTCGGTTCCAACCGCACCGGCGCCTGGCAGGTGTGGAAGACGCCTCCAGAGCCCGCTGCCGGCTCCCAGCCAGCCCTCCAGGTGACGCGGAACGGCGGGCGCGAAGCCTTCGAGTCCATCGACGGACAGTGGGTGTACTTCGCCAAACAGCAAGGGGTCTTCGGACTGTGGCGGCTGCCGGTCCAGGGGGGCGAGGAAACACAACTCCTGGACGAAGGGCACCAAAGCCTCTGGGGGATCCTGGGGGAGGGAATCTGCCTTTTCCGTTCCTCGCCGCAGGGCTCGACTCTCGACTTTTTCCACCCAGCCTCGCGCCAGCGCGTGCGCCTTGCCCAACTCCCCTCCGACTGGCGCATCCACACCGGCAGCACGCCGGCGTTCTCCATCGCCCCCGACGGCCGCTCCATCCTGTGGACCCGCATCGACCACATCGGCAGCGACCTGGTGCTGGTGGAGCCATTCCGCTGAGGCAGCCTCGAGAGTTGCGCTGCGCAGGACTCGGCGCGGGTTGATCTTGCTCGGCAACGAGGGCCCCAAACTGCCGCCGGGATGGCTCACTTGATGCACAGCAGTATCAGTGCGGCCAGGCCGGAGCTGTCGCCGGTCGCGAAGTTCGCCCGGGATGCTGCCATGATTTGCTCGCGTGTGATTTTGGCCCAGTCGATCAAAAATCCTGCTTGCAGCCCCAATTCCCGTATGAACTCTCGTTGAGCGCGGCCGTTTCCGTCCCGGAATGGGTGGATCGCGTTGATCTCACCCAGGCAAAAACCGGCCCGTTGCGCGAACCTTTGCGGTTCAGCTCCAATCAGATAGTTCTCGCCCGATAGCCTACGCAGCACGTCGTCCAGGGCTGGTTGAATGAAGGCGGCGAATCCAAAGAGATGACCTCCTTTTGAAAGATTGACCGTACGGAATTCGCCGGCCCAGGAATAGACGTCCTGAAAGATGTACCAGTGAATAGCCTTCAGGTGGGCTACGTCAAAACGGCCTTTCAACTGAGCCGCATCGAGTTCGGTGAGCCGCGCTGCCGTCGCGTTCGCCTCGAAGGCGGCGAGGCGCTGAGGATCACGAATATCCGGGACGTTGCGAAGGACGTCAGTCCCCGGAAACGTGTACGGGTCCGAACTCTCGGGCATTCAGCGCTCGAATCTCTGCGCCCATTTCCTCAATCGTCAGGTCGCCGGCGACATATTGATCAAAGACGGCTTTGGCGGCGTCCATCGGCTCAAGCCCTTCCAGTCGCACAGAGGCCATCGCGCGGTCGACGCGAGCCTGGCGCTCAGCACGTTCGGGATCTGTCACCGGCTCGATGTTTGTGGACATGTCGTGCCCTCTGAACATTATACCGCGGGGCAGTGCTGGAGCCACCTGGAAAGGGTGCGGTTCCAGTTAATACTCCTGCGGCACGTCCAGGACGTGGCCTGCGGGGCCGTTGCGTGCGCGTGGCCGGGCGACGGGCGACGGGCGGCCGGGCGGGCCGGGCACCCCGAGAGGGCCGGTTTGAATCTCTCGTGCGAAAAGGCCCATAATAAGAGCCGTCTTCCGATATGGCCGACCTGACTGCGGTCTTCGCCGGACGGATCCGTTCTCCGAACCCGTTCTGGCTCGCCTCGGGGCCGCCGGCCAACTGCGGCGAGCAGGTGATGCGCGCCTTCGACGCCGGCTGGGGCGGCGCCGTGTGGAAGACGCTGGGCGAGCCGATCGTCAACGTCACCTCGCGGTATTCCTCGCTCGACTGGAACGGCCAGCGGATGATGGGGCTGAACAACATCGAGCTGATTACGGACCGGCCGCTGGCGGACAATCTGCGCGAGATCACCGAGGTGAAGAAGCGCTATCCGCGGCAGGCGGTGATCGCGTCCCTGATGGTGGAGTCGCGCCGCGAGGCCTGGCACGAGATCGTGCGCCGCTCGGAGGACGCCGGCGCGGACGGCCTCGAGCTCAACTTCGGCTGCCCGCACGGAATGAGCGAGCGCGGCATGGGCAGCGCCGTCGGCCAGGTGCCCGAGTACACCGAGATGATCACCGCGTGGGTGAAGGAGGCGGCGCGAACGCCGGTGCTGGTGAAGCTGACGCCGAACATCAGCGACATCCGCGCCGTGGGACGCGCCGCGCGCGCCGGCGGAGCCGACGGCCTCGCGGCCATCAACACCCTGAACTCCATCACCGGGATCGACCTGGACACGCTGCGTCCGCGGCCGGACGTCGACGGGCGCTCGGCCCACGGCGGCTACTGCGGCCCGGCGGTGAAGCCGATCGCGCTGCACATGGTCCAGCAGCTCGCCGCCGACCCGCAAATCGGCCTGCCGGTCTCCGGCATCGGGGGCATCTCCGGCTGGCGCGAGGCGGCCGAGTTCCTGTTGCTCGGCTGCGAGAGCGTGCAGGTCTGCACGGCGGCCATGCATTACGGCTTCCGCATCGTCGAGGACATGATCGACGGGCTCAGCCAGTGGATGGACGCCAAGGGCTTCCGCACGCTGGCGGAGTTCCGCGGGCTGAGCCTGCCGCGCGTGGTCGAATGGCAGCACCTGGATCTCAACCACAAGATCGTGGCGCGCATCGATCCGGCCACCTGCATCGGCTGCGACCTGTGCTACGTCGCCTGCTGGGACGGGGCGCACCAGTGCATTCACCTCCAGGGCGTGCGGTCGCCGCGGGAGCTGGAGGCGGCCCCGCGCCGCATCGCCTCCTCGCCGTCGCCGCGGCTGGACTGGAGCGCGGGTCCCACGCCGCCGCACCGCATACCGCTGGTTGACGCCGCCGAGTGCGTAGGATGTAATCTGTGCTGGCTGGTTTGCCCGGTTGAAGGCTGCATCACCATGGAGAAGGTCGAGAACGGCCTGCCGGCCGAGACCTGGGCGCAGCGGACAGGAGCACGCTCGTGAGCATACTCATACGAGGCGGACAGATCGTCACCGCGGAGAAGACCGTCACCGGCAACATCCTCATCGTGGGCGACAAGATACGGGACATCGGCGACACGCTGCCGGTGGAGACGGTCGAGCGCGTCGTCGAGGCCAAGGGCATGCTGGTGCTGCCGGGAGGCATCGACGTCCACACGCACCTGGACATGCCGTTCGGCGGCACCACCACCAGCGACGATTTCGAAACCGGCACGCGCGCGGCCGCCTTCGGCGGCACCACCACGCTGATCGACTTCGCCATCCAGGCGCGGGGCACGCGCATGCGCGACGCGCTGGACACCTGGTGGAAGAAGGCCGAGAAGCGCGCCGTCATCGACTACGGCCTGCACATGATCGTCACCGACCTGGCCGAGGCCGACATGGACGACATGGACTCGATGGTCGCCGACGGCGTGGCCAGCTTCAAGCTGTTCATGGCCTACCCCGGCGTGCTCATGGTGGACGACGCCACCATCTTCCGCGCGCTCTCCCGCACAGCCAAAAACGGCGCCCTCATCTGCATGCACGCCGAAAACGGCGGCGTCATCGACGTGATGATGCGCCGCGCCCTGGCCGAGGGCAAGACCGCGCCCATCCAGCACGCGCTCACGCGGCCCGTCACCGCCGAGGCCGAGGCGGTCCACCGCGCCATCGCCATGGCGCAGATCGCCGGGGCGCCGGTCTACATCGTCCATCTTTCCTCCGAAGACGCGCTGAACCAGGTGCGCGAGGCGCGCGACCGCGGCGTCCCCGCCTTCGCCGAGACCTGCCCGCAGTACCTGCTGCTCTCGGTGGAGGAGCTGGCGCGGCCGGACTTCGAAGGCGCCAAGTACGTCCTCACTCCGCCGCTGCGGGAGAAGCACCACCAGGCCAGGCTGTGGGAAGGCCTCCAGAAGGATCACCTCCAGGTGGTCTCCACCGACCATTGCCCGTTCTGCTTCAAAGAGCAGAAGGAGCTGGGCAAGGACGACTTCACCAAGATCCCCAACGGCGGCCCCGGGATCGAGAACCGCCTCCAGTTGCTCTATCACCATGGGGTCAACGAGGGCCGCATCAGCGTGAACCGCCTCGTCGAGCTGACGGCCACTTCGCCGGCCAAAATCTTCGGTCTCTACCCGCGCAAGGGGACCATCGCGGTCGGTAGCGACGCCGATATCGTCATTTGGGATCCGCAAGCCGAGCACACCATCAGCGCCTCCACACACCACATGCGGGTCGACTATTCGATGTTCGAGGGCTTCCGTGTTCGCGGCAACGCGCGCACGGTGATCTCGCGCGGGCAGATCATCGTCGACAAGGGCAGGTTCGTCGGACGAGCCGGGCGGGGCGTATACCTGAAGCGCGCCGCCCGCGGCGGTGCGTGGAAGTAATCACGGCCGGCGACGCACCCGCCCGATGACCGAAATCCGCGATAGTTCGTTATACAACGAGGACCTCGCGCCGGTCCCGCCCGAGCAGCGCACCTGGGGGCTGTACAACTACGCCTCGTTGTGGGTCTCGATGAGCGTCTGCATCCCGACCTACATGCTGGCCTCCGGCCTCATCGCCGGCGGCATGAACTGGTGGCAGGCGGTGGGCACCATCCTCCTTGGCAACGTGATCGTGCTCGTGCCGATGCTCGGCAACGCCCATGCCGGGGCGCGTTACGGCATTCCCTTTCCGGTCTTCGTGCGCGCCTCCTTCGGCGTGCGCGGGGCCAACGTGCCGGCGATCCTGCGCGCGCTGGTGGCCTGCGGCTGGTTCGGCATCCAGACCTGGATCGGCGGCCAGGCCATCCACGCGATGCTCGCCATCCTGTGGCCGGCGGCGCGGGGATCGTCGTTCGCCGTCTGGGGCTGCTTTTTCTTTTTCTGGGCGCTGAACATGTGGGTCATCTGGCGCGGCATCGAGACCATCAAGATCCTGGAAGGCGCGAGCGCGCCGTTCATGCTCGCGATCGGCCTGGTGCTGCTGTGGTGGATGACCTCGCAGGCCGGCGGCTTCGGCCCGGTCCTGAGCCAGCCGAGCCGCTTCCATTCGACGAGCGAGTTTTTCCGCTTCTTCGTGCCTTCGCTCACCGGGATGGTGGGCTTCTGGGCGACGGTGGCGCTCAACATTCCCGATTTCACCCGCTACGCGCGCTCGCAGCGGGCGCAGATGGCGGGCCAGGCGCTCGGGCTGCCGTTGACGATGACGTTGTACGCGTTCATCGGAGTGGCGGTGACCTCGGCCTCCGCGGTGCTGTTCGGCGAGCCGATCTGGGACCCGGTGGTGCTGCTCGGCCGCTTCAACCAGCCGCTGGTGGCCCTGATCGCGCTGGTGGCGCTGCTGGTGGCGACGCTCACCACCAACGTCGCCGCCAACGTCGTCTCGCCGTCGAACGACTTTTCGAACCTCAACCCGCGCCGCATCTCCTTCCGCACGGGCGGCATGATCACCGGGGTGCTCGGCGTGCTGCTGATGCCGTGGAGGCTGCTGTCCGACTACAGCGCCTACATCTTCGGCTGGCTGGTGGGATACTCGGGCCTGCTCGGCCCGATCGCCGGCGTCATGATGGCCGACTATTACGTGCTGCGCCGCCGACATCTCGTGGTGGAGGATCTCTACCTGCGCGGCCGCCGCTACGAGTACGCCCGCGGCGTCAACTGGCGCGCGATGGAGGCGCTGGCCGGCGGGATCGGGCTGGCGCTGCTCGGCCTGGTGATTCCCGCCCTGCGATGGTTGTACGATTATTCTTGGTTCGCCGGTTTTCTGGCGGCCGGGGGATTGTACCTGACCTTGATGCGCGGGGACACTGCGAAACGGGTCCCCGGCGGAGGAACGACATGATTGCCACCGCGAGCGATGTCCGGACTTTGCGCTTTTTCGTCAACGGGCGCTGGGAGGAAGCCACCGGGCGCCCGCCGCACCCGATCGCCAACCCTGCCACCGGCCAGACGATCGCGCAGGTTTCCTACGCCACCGCGGCCGACGTCGACCGCGCCGCCGGCGCCGCCCACCAGGCGTTCCTCCAGTGGCGCGAAGTTCCCGTGGTCGAGCGCGTCCAGGTGCTGTACCGCTACAAGGAGCTGCTCGACCGGCACACCGACGAGATCGCCCGCATCCTCACCACCGAGAACGGCAAGACGCTGGAGGACGCGCGCGGCTCGGTGCGTCGGGGCATCCAGATGGTCGAGGTGGCCTGCGGCATGCCAAGCCTGATGATGGGCTACTCGCTCGACAACGTTTCCCGCGGCATCGACTGCCAGACGCTGCGCGCGCCGCTGGGCGTCTGCGCCGGCATCACGCCGTTCAACTTTCCCGCGATGGTGCCCCTGTGGATGTATCCGTTCGCCATCGCCTGCGGCAACACTTTCATCCTGAAGCCGTCCGAGAAAGTGCCGCTCACGCCGACGCGCACGGCCGAGCTGCTCGAGCAGGCGGGCCTCCCGCCGGGGGTCTTCAACCTCGTCCACGGCGACAAGGAGGCCGTCGACGCCCTCCTCGGCCATCCACTCGTGCGCGCCGTCTCCTTTGTCGGCTCGAGCCCGGTGGCGAGCTACGTCTACCGCACGGCGGCCGCGGCGGGCAAGCGCGTGCAGGCGCTCGGCGGCGCCAAGAACCACCTGGTCGTCATGCCCGACGCCAACCTGGAGAAGACCGTCGAGGCCATCATGGGATCGGCCTTCGGCGCGGCGGGTGAGCGCTGCCTGGCCGGAAGCGTGCTGGTGACGGTGGGCAGCGTCGCCGCCCCGCTGCTGGACCTGCTGACGCGGAAGGCGCGCGCGCTGCGGATCGGCGACGGGCTGGACGCGCGCACCGAGATGGGTCCGCTGATCACCGCCGACCATCGCCGCCGCGTGGCCGGCTACATCGAGAAGGGCGTCGCCGAGGGCGCCCAGCCGCTGTGCGACGGACGCCAGGCGCCCGCCGCCTCGGGAGAAGGCTTCTTTCTCGGCGCCACCATCTTCGACAACGTGCGGCCGGAAATGACGATCGCCCGCGAGGAGATCTTCGGTCCCGTGCTCTCTGTCATTCGCGTCGAGACGCTCGAGGAGGCCATCGCGCTGGTCAACAGCTCCCGCTACGGGAACACGACATCGATATTCACCGGCGACGGCAAGGCGGCGCGCGAGTTCACATCGCGCATCGAGGTGGGAATGGTGGGGGTCAACGTCGGCGTCGCCGCGCCCATGGCCTTCTTCCCCTTCTGCGGCTGGAAGGAGTCCTTCTTCGGCGACCTGCACGCGCACGGCCGCGACGCCATCGCCTTCTACACCGAGCAGAAGGTCGTCATGAGCCGCTGGTTCTGAAGTGCGCCGGCTGATGGGATGCGCGCTGGCCTGCGCGCTGGGAGCCGCCGCGCAGGAGCCGGTCGACCTGCTGATGCACAACGGCAGGGTCCTCACCGCCGACGCGAGCTTCTCGATACACGGCGCCGTCGCCGTGCGCGACGGGCGCATTGTTGAGGTGGGCGGTGAAGAGCTGAGCCGGCGGTATCGCGCCGCGCGCGTCGTCGATCTGCGCGGAAAAACGCTCCTGCCTGGCTTCCATGACACCCATATCCACGTCAACGGCGACCCGCGGCGGCACGTCGATCTGAGTGAAGCCCGGTCGCTCGCCCAGATCGCCGCGCTCGTGCGGGAAAAGGCGCGCGAGCTCGGACCGGGCCAGTGGGTGACCGGCTACGGTTGGTCCGAGGACCAGCTCGCCGAGAAGCGCCGACCGCTGCGCGGGGACCTGGACGCCGCGGCCCCGGAGAATCCCGTCGTCATCACACGCGCCGGCGGGCACAGCGTCGCCGCCAACGGCCGCGCCCTGGCGGTGGCCGGCATCACCCGGAACACGCCGGACCCGGAGCGCGGCGTCATCGAGAAAGGGGCCGACGGCGAGCCCAACGGCATCGTGCGCGAGCGCGGCGACCTGTTCTCCCGCCACGTGCCCCGGGCCGGGCCCCAGGAGCTGCGCGAAAGCCTCATCGGCAAGCTGCGCGCGCTCCTGCGGCTGGGGATCACCAGCATCATCGTCGCCGGCGCCGCGCTCGGTGAGACGCCCGGGCGCGGCTCGTTCGCCGAGTGGGAGCGCATCTACAGCGAGCACGGCGGTGCGTCGCTTCCTCGCGCCGCGGTGCAGATCTACTGGGGTGGCAAGGAGGCGATGAGCCGCTTTGGCCGCAAGACGGGCGACGGCGATGAGCGGCTTCGCGTCGGCGCGGTGAAGCTGCTGGTCGACGGCGGGTTCACCGGCCCGGCCGCCTACACGCTGGCCGATTACAAGGGGCAACCCGGTTACCGCGGCAAGCTGACCCTCTCCGAACAGCAGCTCTACGAAACCGTCCGCGACGCGCACGCGCTCGGCTGGCAGCTCGGCTTCCACACCATCGGCGACTCGGCCATCGCGCTCACTGTGGACGTCTTCGCACGCGTGCTCGAAGAGAATCCGCGCGCCGACCATCGCCACTTCCTCAACCACTTCTCGATGCTGCCGCCGGAGGCGACGCTGAAGAAGATGGCCGCCCACCGGATCCTCATCGCGCAGCAGCCGAACTTCACCTACACGCTGGAAGGCCGCTACGCCGCCAACCTGGAGGGCGCGCGCCTGGCGCACAATAATCCGGTCGCCACACCGATACGGCACGGCATCTTCATGGCCTTCGGCAGCGACATTCTCCCCATCGGGCCGATGGTCGGCCTCTACGCCGCCGTCACGCGCAAAGGCGTGTCGGGCGCCGTCTACGGGCCCCAGGAGCGCATCCCGATGCGCGACGCCATCGTCGCTTACACGCGCAACGGCGCCTTCCTCACACGCGAGGAGCGCCTCAAGGGAACTATCGAGCCGGGCCGGCTGGCCGACCTGATCGTGCTGTCGGAAGATCCGCTGCGAGCAGCGCCGGAGAAGATACTCGGCATTCAGGTGGACATGACGATCCTCGGTGGCCGTGTGGTGTGGGAGCGGTGACGTTGATCACGCTTGCATGCCGGGCGCGGATGCGATATCAGAATAAGATCCACCATGAGCAAACGCACATCCATCGGATCCTGGGCTTTCACCATCGGCCCGTACGCCGCCAACCCGATCGACTTTTCCACCGTCTGCACCAAGCTGAAGGCGCTGGGCTTTGACGGCGTCGAGCTGGGCGCCTTCCCGCCCCATCCCAACCCGGGCAATCCCAACGGGCCCGATGAGAACTGGCCGGGCGCGATGCCGGAGAAGTCCCAGCGCCAGGAGCTGAAGGCGCGAATGCGGGAAATGGGCCTGGGTCTCAGCGGCATCGCCGCCAACCTCTGGGGCGAGAAGCTGATCAACACAGACGACCAGTCCAAGTACGTTGCCGAGTTCCGCAAGAACTCCGAGTTCGCGCGTGACCTGGGCATCCAGGGGATCCGCGTGGACTGCGTGCAACCGCCCACCATCCACCGCGAGATCGACTACGCCACGGCGATGAAGCGCGTGGTCGACACCTGGAGGACCTGTTGCGACATCGCCGCCGGCAACGGCCAGTACGTCACCTGGGAGGTGGAGCCGGGGTTCGCATTCAACAAGCCGGGCGACGCCGTGCGCATCCACGACGCGGTCGGCAAGGCCAATTTCGGCATCCAGTACGACACCTGCCACGGGCAGATGGTCGGCGTGGTGGGAGCGCGCCACGAAGGCGGAAAGGAAACCTTCGCCAACCAGGTGGACTACATCCGCATGCTCGACGGCCGCATCAATCACATCCACCTGATCGATTCCGACAACGGCTGCCACAAGGACGCCCAGGGCAACGACGAGACCTCCAGCCACCCGCCGTTCGGTCTCGGCGTTCTGAACTTCGACGAGATCATGCCGGAGCTGGTGAAGGCCAGCCGGCTTTCGCACGACTGGTGGACCATCGACCTGTGTTTCTGGCCCGATGCCTGGAAGGCGACCGAGCAGTGCAAGGGGGTCCTGGACGGGCTGATCCGAAAGTACGGCTAGAGAAGACGACAGGCCGGGAGGCCTGTCCCACAACGCCGAAGACGACAGGCCAGGAGGCCTGTCCCACAACGAGGTGCTGCATCATGCCAAAACAGCTACGCGTCGGAATGATCGGCTACGGCTTCATGGGCCGGGCGCATTCGAACGCCTACAAGCGGCTGAACGACTTCTTCCCGGTGGAGCACCGCCCGGTGTTGAAGGCGGTGGCCGCGCGCAACGTGGAAAAGGCGCGGGCGTTCGCCGACGTCTGGGGCTACGAGCGCGTGGAATCGGACTGGAGAAAGCTGGTCGACGCCGACGACATCGACCTGATCGACATCGGCTCTCCGAACAACACGCACCGCGACATCGCCGTGGCCGCCGCCGCTCGCGGCAAGATGGTGCTGTGCGAGAAGCCGCTGGCGATGAGCGTCGCCGAGGGCGAGGAGATGACGCGGGCGGTGGAGGCGGCCGGCGTCCCCAACATGGTCTGGTTCAACTACCGCCGCGTGCCGTCGATCGCGCTGGCGCGTCAGGTGGTCGAAGAGGGCCGCATCGGCCGGCCGTTTCACTATCGCGCCACCTACCTGCAAGACTGGACGATTTCCGAGGACGTGCCGCAGGGCGGCGCGGGGTTGTGGCGCCTGGACGCCGGCGTGGCCGGCTCGGGAGTCACCGGCGACCTGCTGGCCCACTCGATCGACACCGCCATGTGGCTGAACGGGGCGATCGCGCGCGTGGTGGCCAGGACGGAGACCTTCATCAAGGAGCGGCAGCACGTCGAGACCGGCCGGCGCGAGCCGGTGACTATCGATGACGCCTGCATGTTCCTGGCGGAGTTCGCCAACGGCTCGCTGGGCACCTTCGAATCCACACGCTACGCGCGCGGCCGCAAGAACTTCAACACGCTGGAGCTTAATGGCGCCGAGGGCAGCGTCTATTTCGACCTCGAGGAGCCGGAATACCTGCAATTTTTCGAGTACAAGCAGATGCAGTCGGGCAAGAAAACCGAATCGCACCTGACCGGCTGGCGCAAGATCCACACCACCAACTCCGAGCACCCGTACATGGACCGCTACTGGGTTCCCGGCACCTGCATCGGCTACGAGCACACGTTCCTGAACGCGCTGGCGGACTTTGTCGCCGGGATCGAGTCCGGCCAGCCGACGCAGCCGGATTTCCGCAATGCGCTCCAGACGCAGAAAGTATGCGATACCGTTCTGGAGTCGGCGCGGAACGGCCGGTGGATGGACACCGGCGTGACGCTCTGAGCCCCCACGGGCGCTGTCCCGGCCTGTGGCCGTCAGCCCTGAATGACGCCTTCCCGGGCGAGGGCGTCGATCTCCTGCTGGGAGACTCCGGCCTCGCGCAACACGGGTTGCGTATGCTCGCCGAGCAGCGGTGCGGCGCCCTCGATCCTTCCCGGCGTGCTCCCGAGCCACGGCGCTACGCCCGCCGGCGTCTCGGCCTCGTCCAGGCGCAGCACAGGGGTCACGCAGCAGTCGTACTCCTTCAGCGACTCGAACCAGCGGCGGGAGTCCTGCTGGCGGAAAATTTCGCGCAGCGCGGCGATGATCTCCTGCTGGCGGGCGCCCTCGGCGAACTGGTCGGGGACGAACTGCTCGCAGCCGAGACGGCGGCACAGGTCGGCCCAGAACTTCGGCTCCAGCGCGCCTACCGCCAGCCACCGCCCGTCCCGCGCCTGGTACACGTTGTAGCAGGCATAGCGGCCGGAGAGGGTTTGCCGGCCGCGCTCGGGCGCGGCGCCTGTCGCCCCCAGCCACGCGCGGGCTACGGGAAGCAGCGCCTCCAGCCCCTGCATCATCCCCACGTCGACCCGCTGGCCGCGTCCGGTTTTTGCGCGCGCCGCCAGGGCCAGCAGGATACCGATCAGCGCCTGGAGTGTGCCTCCGGCCAGGTCCGCCAGTTGCACGCCCGGGATCACCGGCGCCCCGTCGGGGAGGCCGATCAGGTCCAGCACGCCGGCGAGCGCCATGTAATTGATGTCGTGTCCGGCCATGCCCGCCCACGGCCCGGACTGCCCGTAGCCGCTGATGGTCGCGTAGATCAGCCGCGGGTTGCGCGCCTGGAGCGCCTCCGCGTCCAGCCCCAGGCGCTTCATGACGCCGGGACGAAAGCCCTCGATGAGCACGTCGGCCTTCTGCGCCAGGCCCAGCAGCAGATCGCGCCCGCGCGGCGTCTTCAGGTTCACCGCGATGCTCTTCTTGCCGCGGTTCACCTGGCGAAAGACCGCGCCCATACCGTCGACCAGCGGCGGCATCATGCGCCCGTAGTCGCCCGTGCCCGGCTCCTCGACCTTGATCACTTCGGCGCCGAAGGCGGCCAGGGTCTGTGTGGCCGCCGCCCCGGGGAGGAGGCGGGTCAGGTCCAGGACCACGATTCCGTCCAGCGGCTTCACGCCTGATACACTAACACAGCATGCCGGTTGTCGAAGACGGCCGCGAGGAGGAGTGAGCGCCACATGTTGAGCTACGCCCGTGGCCCCGACCTCCCGATGCTGGAGAAGACCATCGGCCAGGCGCTGCGCGAGACCGTGGCCCGGCATCCGGACCGGCTCGCCCTGGTGGTGCGGCATCAGAACATTCATTGGAGCTGGAGCCGGCTCGACACCGAGGTGGAGCGCGTCGCGCGCGGCCTGGCCGGACTGGGATTGCGCGGCGGCGATCGAGTCGGCGTGTGGTCCACCAACTGCGTCGAATGGATCCTGTTGCAGTTGGCCTGCGCCCGCGCCGGGCTGGTGCTGATCAACGTGAATCCCGCCTACCGGTCGCACGAGCTCGGCTACGTCCTGCGCAAGTCCGGCATGCGCGCCCTGTTCCTGCGGCAGCAGGATGCGCGCGCCGATTACCGGCAGATTCTCAACGACGCCATCGGCGGCGAAGCGCTTCCGCTGGAGCACGTGGTGTGGCTGGAGAAAGCCTCCTGGGAGCGGATGCTCGACGGCGGCGCCGATTACGAGGAGGCGGCCCGCCCCGGGGACGTCGCCAACATCCAGTACACCTCCGGCACCACCGGCTCGCCCAAGGGCGTGCTGCTGACGCATCGCAACCTGGTGAACAATGCCGCACTTACCGGCGCGCAGATGAAGATCGCGCCCGAGGACCGCGTCTGCGCTCCGGTGCCGCTCTATCACTGCTTCGGATGCGTCCTGGGCACGCTGGTTTCCGTGGTCACCGGCTGCGCGGTGATTCTGCCGTCGTGGCAGTTCGACGCGCTGGCGACGCTGGAGGCGGTGGAAGCCGAGCGCGCCACCGCCCTGTACGGTGTGCCCACGATGTTCATCGCCGAGCTGGAGCACCCCGAGTTCCCGCGCTTCGACCTGGGCTCGCTGCGCACCGGCATCATGGCCGGCGCTCCCTGCCCGATCGAGGTGATGAAGCGCGTCATCGAGCGGATGCATTGCCGCGACATCACCATCGCCTACGGGCAAACGGAGAGCTCTCCGGCGATCACCATGTCGCGGGTCGACGATCCGATGGAGCTGCGCGTCTCGACGGTCGGCTGCGCCCTGCCCAACACCGAGGTGAAGATCATCTCCATCCAGGACCGCGAAATGGTTCCCGCCGACGAGCAGGGCGAGCTGTGCACCCGCGGCTACCTGGTCATGAAGGGCTACGACGGCGAGCTGGAAGCCACCCGCCATGCGGTCGACGCCGAGGGCTGGCTCCACACCGGCGACCTGGCCACCATGCGCAAGGACGGCTACTTCCGCATCACCGGCCGGGCGCGGGACATGATCATCCGCGGCGGAGAGAACATCTACCCGCGCGAGATCGAGGAGTTTCTCTACACCCACCCGAAGATCGCCGATGTGCAGGTGGTCGGACTGCCGGACGTGAAGCTCGGCGAGACCGTGGCCGCCTGGATCCGGGTGAAAGCGGGCGAATCGCTCACCGCGGAGGAGCTGCGCGCCTGGTGCCGCGGGCGCATCGCGCACTTCAAGGTCCCGCAGCACATCCGCTTCGTCGACGAGTTTCCGATGACCGTGACCGGCAAGATCCAGAAGTTCCGGATCCGCGAGGAGGAGATCCGGCGGCTGGGACTGGAGCCGGCGGCGCGTGTGGAAACGGCCTGAACCGGCGCCGCAGCGGCTCGACTTCTACACCACGTCGCAATCAGCGGATTGGCTGGATCGCGAGTTGCCGACATATTTTCTGGGCGAGCCGGTTGTCGATCTCGGAATGACGAGGGACTGGCGCCCTTGTTCCCGCGGACGGATTCCCGTAGATAGAGTGCCGGGAGCCTTCGCGCTCCAGTTGGCAGCCCTGGAGGAGGAGATGATCGAGCAACTCGCGGCGTTTCACGGCCGTGAAGCACCAACTTCCACCGACAGGGGTATCAATTCGATCAGGTCGGCGTCGGGGGCGGAGGCGTCGGGATTCGGTCTGGGCAGGGGCTTACCTTCCTCCAGGAGCAACCGAGCGAGGTCTTCCAGGGCGCTGGCGAGCATGAGGCGAGCGTCGGGCAGATCAAAACCCTGGCTGACTGCCCCCGGGAAATCGAGGGCTTCGGCGAGAACCATTCTGTCGCCGGCCCGCGGCAGGTAGAAAGCGACGTGGTAACGGAGCACACCCCCAGGATAGCCCAACAGCTTGGCGCAGGGGCCGTGGAGGGATGGTGTCCCCAGCGGGATTCGAACCCGCGTTACCGCCGTGAAAGGGCGATGTCCTAGGCCGGGCTAGACGATGGGGACGAAAGAGCAGGCAGGATGCCCACCTCAACTCTTACTCTAGCGCCCGCCCTGTGGGGAGTCAAACGCCGGCGCCGCAACGGCTTCAGCCGCCCAGAAACTCCAGCGGCTGGCCGTCGCTGATGCGAATGGGACGGCCGATGTTGCTGATGTACTCCTTGGTGTGATCGACGCCCAGCATGCGGAACAGGCTGGCGGCGAAATCGGGGACCTGGACGGGGTTGTCCCTGACGAACATGCCGTCGGCGTCGGAGGCGCCCCAGACGCGGCCGCCGGCGATGCCGGCGCCGGCGACGACCAGGGTGAAGCAATTCGGCCAGTGGTCGCGGCCGCCGTTGACGTTGATCTCCGGCGTGCGTCCGAACTCGCCGCTCACCAGCACCAGGGTGGTGTCGAGCATGCCGCGGTCGGCGAGGTCGTCGAGCAGGCTGGAAAAGGCGCGGTCCAGCTCGGGCAGAAAATCGTTGGCGAGGTTGGGAAAGATGTTGGTGTGGTGGTCCCAGGCGTTGTCGGCGCGACCGAGAGTGACAAAGCGCACGCCGGCCTCGACCAGCCGGCGCGCCAGCAGCGCGCCCTGCCCCATGGTGGTGCGGCCGTATTTCTCGCGCAGCGCTTCCGGCTCCCGGGCGAGATCGAACGCCTCCTTGGCGCGCGGCGACCGCATCAGGTCCAGCGCCGACTGGTAGTATGCGTCCAGCGTCTCAAAGGTGTCGCTGGTGTCCCACTGGCGGATGGTGGAATCGACCAGCGCCGCCAGCGACCGGCGTCGCTCCATCCGCGCCCAGTCGACCCCCATCGGCAGGGCCAGGTCGCGCACGGTGTAGGTGGGCCGGTTCGGCTCGCCGCCCTGGAACGGATTGTAGCGGGGGCCAAGGAAGCCGGCGCGGGCGTAGTTGCGCGACTCGGGAAACATCACGTAGGCGGGCAGCTCGTTGCGCGGGCCGAGCTCCTTGGTCACCACCGAGCCGATCGAGGGGTGCAGGATGGTCGGCAGTCCCTCGTGGCCCGTCATGAGCAGCGTCTTGGCGGCCCCGTGAGCGGAGGCCTTGTGAGTCATCGAGCGGATGGCCAGGTACTTGTCGGCGCGCCGCGCGGTGAGCGGCAGGTGCTCGCAGACCTCGATCCCGTGGACGTTGGTGGGAATGGGCCGGAACGCGCTGCGATAGCGGGCGTTGGCCGCCGGCTTCATGTCGAACGTGTCCTGGTGGCTCATGCCGCCGCCGAGGAACAGGTGGATGACGGAGATGTCCCCCGGATCCACCTTTGGATCCACCTTGCGCCGCGCCGGCGCAGCGGGCGATTGCGCGCGCAGGCGCAGCAGCTCGCCCCAGGAGAGGCTGCCGAAGGCGGCGATCGAGCCGACGCGGAGAAACGAGCGGCGATCGAACGATTCCATGAGCGAGCCCTCAATGATTATAGAGGAAAGCCTTGGAATTGACGATCGCCCAGAGCAGGTCCTGGAACACGGCGCGGCGGTGGGCGGCTGAGGCGGCCTCGCCCAGCGCGGCGCGGATCGCGGCGCGTTCCGCATCCCTGGGGTAGCGCGCCCAGGCGCGGAGGAAGATGCGCTCCAGGATCCGGTCGTCGGAGAGGGACGCGTCTTTCAGCCAGCGTTCCAGGTCGGAAGAGGGCGCGGCGATCTTGCGCTGGATGGTGTCGCCGCCGATCAGATGCATGGTCTGCGCCATGTCCGGCTGCTGATCGCGCTCGCAGATAATGTCGCGGTTGAGGCGGCCGAATGCGGCCAGCATGTAGTTGGCCCCGGAGTAGACCTGCATGGCGCGCGTGCCCGGCGGGTAGCCGTTGAATTTCTCCGATACGCCGGTGAGCTCGGTCATGGCATCGAGCATCTGCTCGCCCATCAGCCGGCGGATGTAGTAGCGGGAATAGTTGACGGAATCGCCCTGGTTGGACTCGTTCGGCTCGGCGCTGAGCTGGTAGACGCGGGAGTTCAGCATGACGCGGACCAGGCGGCGGAAATCGTAGCCGTGGCCGGCGAAATCCGCGGCGAGCGCGTCGAGCAGCGCCGGGTTGGTCGGCGGGTTGGTCACGCGGAAGTCGTCCACTTCCTCGACCAGGCCGCGGCCGAGGAAGTGCTTCCACACGCGGTTGACGGTGGCGCGCGCGAAGAAGGGATTGCGCGGCGAGCTCATCCAGCGGGTGAGGGCTACGCGGATGTCGCGGTCCGGGTGGTCGGGCTCGTAGTCGCCGTCGAGGTACTTGGGAACCACCACCTTGCCCGTCTTCGGATGAACGATGGTTCCCTCCTCTTTGTAAACCGTGGCGTTCTCGTCGTTCTCGTAGACTTCCTTGATGCCGACGCGGGCGAAGAAGGCGGCAAAGCCGTGGAAGTCGTCCTGGGTCCATTTCTCCCAGGGATGGTCGTGGCAGCGCGCGCACTCGATGCGCACACCGAGGAAAACCTGACCGACATTGACGGCGTGGTCCGGCGCGTTGCTGTCGAAGCTGATGTTGTAGAAGCTCGAAGGCGCCGTGCCGAACAGGTGCGCGCCCTGGCTGAGCAGCAGTTCGCTGACCAGCCGGTCCCAGGGCTTGTTGGCGAGGAAGGAGCGCCGCAAGTACTCGTAAACGATGCGGCCGCCCTTGGCGCCGGCCTCGCGCGTGCCGGCACGGGACAGCTCGGTGAGCTTCAGCGCCCAGAACTCGGCGAATTCCGGGCGCTCGAGCAGGCGGTCGATGAGCCGCGCGCGCTTCGCGGGATCGGTTGAGCGCAGGAACGCTTCCGCCTGGGCCTCCGCCGGCGGCAGGCCGATGGTGTCCAGGTAGACGCGGCGGAGGAACTGGCTGTCGCCGGAGAGCGGCGCGGGGACGATGTTCAGCCGCCGCAGCTTGTCGAACACGTGCTCGTCGATGAAGTGATTGGCGGCCACCGCCGGGTAGTCGAGCGTGGGCGCGCTGGCGGCCACCAGGATTCGCGCGGCCGCCGCCTTGCCGAGCGCCCGCACCATGACGGCGGTCTCGCCGGGCATCAGCGCCTTGACCAGGCCGGAGGTGCTCACCTGCACGACGTCGGGGTTGTTGGAACTGAACTGGACGCGGCTGCCGACGTCGCGCGTGGCGCCGTCGGAGAAGCGCGCGGTGGCATGCAACTGGACCGAGCTGCCCGCGCCGACCAGCAGGCGCTCTTCGGGTGCGACGGAAAGCGAAACGATGCGCGGCGTGTCGGTGTCGAAAGCCGCGCCCTGACGGACCCAGTCGAGCAGCGTGCGGTACTGGACGGAGTCGGCCGGAAAGCGGAGGCCGCCGCCGTGGGGCACCTGCATCGTCGGCTTGCGCAGGATCAGACTGTTTTCCGGCTGGTTGCGGTCGACGCGCGGGGACTGGCCGCCGCTGATGGCTTCGTGGTCGAGCCCGGGCTCGTAGCCGAACAGGGAGAGCTTGAAGCCGTTCTGGCCGCGGATGGAGCCGTGGCAGTTGGAGCCGGCGCAGCCGGACATGGTGAGGATCGGCACCACGTCGTTCACGAAACTGACGGCGGGCGTATCGGCGGCGGCCAGCCGGCAGCCCGGCGCAAGCAGCAGGATGGCCAGCGAGCTAATTCTCATCGGACTCCGTAGGCGCGGCCGCCTTGGCCGCGCGGTCCACTACGATGGGGTGCGAGCGGCCGAGAAGATGGCCCGCGGCGGTGACCTTGAGGACGAGCTTCACCGGCTGCGCGGAGGTGGAGCGCACGCGCAGCTCGGCGCGGGTGGCGCCCGCCGCGAGCTCCAGCGGCTCGATCGAAACCCCGGCCGCCTCCGGCTCCGCCTCAATGCGCAGCGGCGTCCGCGCTTCGTCCAGGCGGGTGACGATGGCGGTCAGCGTGCCGGCGCCCTGCGGGCCGACCGAAACGCGCTCCGGGGTGTTCAGCACGATCAGCGGCGCGTCGCGCAGCGTGGCCACCAGGTGCGGCGTTGCGGCGAGGCCGCGGACTTTTTGCAGCGTGCGCCACCAGTAGCGGGCGCCGGCCTCATGCTCGACCGTCATCCCATTCATGACCCCGCGGCCGCGGAAACGGATTTCCCCGACCGAAAACGGCGCCGAGGAGGCCAGGGTGATGGGGATTTCGATACCGGTGCCGTCGAGGAAGTGCGTCTCGCCGCAGGTGCCCTTGTAGGAAGTGTTGTGCGGCTGGGCGATCACCTTCGGCGCCGAGGCGCCCGCGGGCAGGTTCTCGGCCCAGATCTCGACCGGGGCGTCCCAACCTTCGAGGCGCCGGACCCTGACGGTCACGATGTTCTCGCGGCCGCGAAACAGGGTCTCGTCCGTGCCGATGGTGGTGAGGGTGAAATCGGGCCGGGCGCGCTTGATCGTGAGGCGATAGGGAAAGTTGGGATCGCCGCGAAACTGCGAGTCGCGCACCATGGCGAGGTAGGCGCCGGCGCGCGGCAGGCGGAAGACCAGGTGCGGATCGAGGTTCGAGGGCTCCTTGCCTGTGTTGGTGGTGGGCTCGTCCTGCCAGGCGAGCCTCTCGCCCGACGCATCGTAAAGAGCCACGAGCGGATCGAGCAGGAAGCCGAGCTGCATCGAGTCCGCCTGGAGAACCACTGTTTCGGGAGCGTCCACGCGAAAAGAGAAAAAGTGGGCCGCTCCTCGGCGTAGTAGCGCCGCGCCGGGAGCCTCCAGCACGCCGTTGGCGACCACCGGAAGCGTGACGGCAGCCGGGCGCTGGCGGCTCGCCGGGGCCAGGGTCGTTATTTCCGGCAGCGTCGAGACGACAAAAGGCACGGGCAGCGTGGCCCCCTCGACATGCAGGCGGTAGACACCGGGGGCGATACCGTGTGGAACCTGCATGCGAACGCGGGTCTCGGCGAAGCCGCGCGAGAGGATCTCGCCCGTGGCCTGGCCCTCTCCCAGGACCACGCCGCGCACCGCGTCCAGATTCACGCCGCGCAGAGCGAACTCGACGGTGGAGCCGAGGCGGCCGCCGGCGGGCAGGGCGAAGTCGACGTGCGGCATCGCCCCGGCGATGAGACGATAGTCGGAGTTGTCCGAGCCGCTCTCGCCCGTGCCGTGGACTCGAAGGAAATACGCGCCCGCCTTCTCGAAGCGATGGACCAGGTGCGGGTCCTTGAACATGTAGTAGTCGTCCGAATAGGCGATTTCACGGCCGGCCTCGTCGAGCAGGCTGAGCACCCCGTCCAGCGGCGAGCCGTTGCGCGTGGCGAGCAGGTCGAAGGTGAGGGTCTCTCCGGCCGAGGCCTGGAAGCGGAAGTAGTCGTAGTCGCCGGCGCGCACCAGGCCGTTGAGCAGCAGTGGAAAGGCGATCGCCTGCGCCCGCGCGGCCTCGTTATTCGGTTCTTTCTCCGGCGTTTCCCCGCGCGTCGAGACATCGAACCATCCGATGGTGGAGCCGTGCGGGGCGAAGATGCGGAAATCGTGACGGCCCGGCTCGGCTCCGGCGGCGACGCGGAAGCGGGCGCGGATGCGATACGAAGAGGCTTCGAGAACCGTGGCGTCGATTTTCGGCGTGGCGAACCGGATGGCGGAGGCGTCCTGGAGGTTGCGGCCGCGTATGGTTATTTCGACCTGGGCGCCGCGCTGGGCGCCGTGCGGGAGCGTGCCGAGTATTTCCGGACGAATGGGCGGCACTTGGGGCGGCGCGGCGAGCGCGACGACCGCCGAAAACACCGGGATGAGAAGGCGATGCATCTCTCGGCCGGGTACGAATAAGCGGATTTTAGCACAGCGGTGGGACCGGCCTCCCGGCCGGTCGCGTGGACAGGCCGGGAGGGACAGGCCGGGAGGCCTCATAGGCGCTAACTTAGTACTGCATTTCGCAAATACGGTGACGTATCGGCGAGCAGCGTGGCGTGGCGCAGGCTCTCAGCCTGCCGCGTCGGCACTCCTGCCGACGCTTGGTTGGGCGGCCCCGTGCGTCGAGACTCGTCTCGACGCCACAAAAACCCCCCTCGACACGAGTGTCGAGGCTGCAGGCAAGAGTGCCCGCGCCACGAAAGCACCACACAACCGGCGTAAGTTAACGCTTATGGGCCGGGAGGCCTACTTGGCGCCCGGAAACAGTGTGTAGCGGGCGGGGAGCAAAGCGAAATACTCCACCATGCGCTTGCGCGGAGTAACTTCCCCGGTGTGGGCGGCTTCCGAGAGCGATTGGGCGAGCCGGGCGATCTCGCGGCCGAGCTCGGATGAGGGCTCCACCGCCCGCCCCGCGAGCATGGCTTGGCTGATTCCGGAGAGGTCCTCGGGCAGCGTCTGAGAAACCGGCTGGCCGAGCACGCTCTCGATATCGGCGATCGACAGGCTGGAGTTCCTGCTCCAGCGGTTCAGCACGACGATCACCCGGTCTTCCATTTCGTGGGACTGGAGAAAACGAAGCTTCTCCCGCGCCAGGTAGACGGCGGCGAGCTCGGGCGTGCACACCATCACGATGCGCCGCGCCTCGCCCAGGATCCGGAGCGCGTGATGGTCCAGGTGGCCGGCGAGGTCGACGCAGAGGAGATGGTAGTGGCGGCGGCAGAACTCGAACAGACGGTGCAGCGCGGCCGGCTCGGCGGGCCAGGCGGGCTGGATCGGGCCGGAGGCAAGGATGTCGATCTGGCCGATGCGTGTCACCATCTCGGTCCACAGGCTGGGATCGAGCTCGCCGGACTTTTGCAGCGCGTCCTGCACGGAGTACGGATTGGCGAGCTTGAGCAGGAACCGCACCATCCCCGAGCACAGATCGCAGTCGGCCAGCAGCACGCGCTTCTCGGCGGTGCGCGCGATGGCGAGCGCGGTGTTGACGGCCACCGTGGATGCGCCGCATCCGTCCTTGGCGGGCAGGAAAGCGTAGAGCAGGTCGGTGGACTCGCTCGCCGCCGGCGTCTCCTCCACCGCCTGCGCCAGCCGCTCCATCGCCTGCGAGAACAGCTCGTGCGGAAACGGCGGGTAGAGCAACTCGCGGATGCCGGCGTGCATCAGCCCCATCAGCAGTTGCGGATCGCAATGGCGATGGACGGCGACGGGGAACACGCCGGGAAACGCCCGCGCGATTCCGGTGGCGAGCCGCACGGCGTCGGGGTTGGTGGAGATGTCCAGGAACACCACCTGGGGCGAGTGCGCGCGCAGGAAGCCGTCCAGCTCCTCTTGATCCAGGTAGCGATGGAAGCTGCGCAGCAGCAGCACCTGCCCCTGCTCCCGGAAAAGCGCCTCCAGCGCCTCCCGCAGCGCGGCGTCCGGCGAGATGATCATTCCCCGCAGCATGGTAGGAACCCGTTCAGGCGGAGCTGGTCATCCGCAGGCGGCCCATCTGGTCCTGCACGCGGGCCAGCATCTGGTCGGCGGTCTCCGGCGGGATGTGCTCGGCGATGCCGAGGCCGCAGGCGACCTGAATCTGGAGGCGCTCGCCGCGGACGACGACCAGGTAGGTTCCGGACAGTCTCTTTTCCATCTCCGCGGCGCGGCCGGCGAGCTCGGGCAGCCGGGCATCGGCGATCGCGACGAACTCGTCTTCGCCCCACCGGCACACGACGTCGGAGGAGCGGAACAACTCGAGCAGGCGCCGGGCGAACTCGCGCAACACCGCCTCGGCCGCGCCCGGTCCCCAGGTCTCGCCGATCTCCGGGAACCGCCGCAGGAAGAAGTGGGCGACGCAGAATCGCAGCCCGATCTTCGTGCGCGCCTCGATCAGGGCCTGGGCCTCCTTACGCCCCAGTAGGCTGGTGACGGCATCGGAGCCTTCCTCCGCGCACGGCCCCAGCCCCCGCTTGGGCATCTCCTGCTGGAGGCGCGCCACGGCGTCCTGGGTGTCGCGCTGCATGTCGTCGACGTACTGATCCATCTGCGCTACCTGCTCGCCGAGTTTGCGGCGGATCTCGGCGAGGTCGGTCGCGGTCGCCAGCAGGTTCAGGTTGCGCGCGATGCCGCGGAAGCGGACACCATACTTCTTCTCGCGCGAGGCCATGGATTCGGCCATCATCGCAACGATCGCCATGATCTCCTTGGCGTCGCGCTCCTGCCGGCGGATGTGCTGGTCCACCTTCTTGCCGTACAGCTTCAGCTCCTGGTCGAGGCGGTCCCGGGCCCCGGTCAGGACCTCGCAGGACGGGGCACTGGTCAGTTCGCCGGAGAGCTTCTTCAGGTGCTTGCGGTGCTCCTCCAGCAGCTCGCGCGTCGCCCGGGGAGCGTGCTCGGCGACGCTCTCCACCACCGCGCGAAGGCTGGCGAGCGATTCGCGGAACAGCGACTCGAGGTCGTCGATGCGGTTAATGTGTTTGCGTAGGGAAAACATGGGGCCGACGGGACGCTCCGAGATGCTTATCGGACGCCGTGACGGCATTGTTAACGTCCGGCGCGGGCCCGTGGACTATCGCGACAGGTCGATCCCCAGCTTCTTCATCTCCTCGGCGTAGTAGCGCCGCAGCAGCAGGTCCCACTCCTCGGAGCCTTCCGGGATCTCGCGCTTTTGCGTGCGGATCTTGGTGCGCGCGGCGCGGTCCACCCTATCCTCGGTCTGGAGCAGCTCGGTGATCGAGCGCACCACCTCCAGCCGCACCTCGTTGGCGTCCTTCTTCATGCGGAATTCGCGCGAGCGACGGAACAAGTCCAGCAGTTTGTGCGAGAGCTCGTTGATCTTGTCGCGGGAGAGCTTCATCTGGTCGCCGGTGTCGCGGCCGGAGGCGCGGACCACTTTGCGCTGGGAGATGATGGTGCGCTTGATGCGCCGGAACATCTCCTGGTAGCTGACGCCCTCGCGCCGCATGTAGTCGGAGTAGTCGCTGAGGATCTCGCGCACCTCCTCGTTCAGCTTGTCCTCCACCATGAGCTCGTCGACGACAAGGCGGGCGGCCAACTCGGCGGCGGCCGCCGGATCGGTGATTTCCACGATGTGCGGGCTCAGTTTTCGAACAAGCTGTCGTGCGAGATAGGCGACCAGTTCCTTGGGAAGAAGCATCCGTCGGCGATTCGGCTCCTGACTACATCAGGTTAGTGTAGCCGTCGCGGCGAAGGGCTGTCAAACTACTGCCGCCGACCGCGGCTGGAATACAGTAGTCCTATGCACCTGCACTTCACCGGCAAGACCTGCCTGGTCACCGGCGGCGCCAACGGGATCGGGCTGGCGTGCGCGCGGGCGCTGGCCTCGGCCGGCGCCGACGTCTGCCTGGTCGACCTGGAATCCGAGCGGCCGCGCGAGGTGGCAGCATCCTTCGGCGCCCGGGGCCAGTCAGCCGACGTCACCGACCCCGCATCGCTCGAAGCGGCCTTCGCCGCCTGCGGCGCCCCGGACGTCGTGGTCGCCAATGCCGGCATAGGCCGGCCGGCCGGGCTGAACTCCATCACCCGCGAAGCCTGGGAACGCACCCTGGCGGTGAATCTCACCGGCGTGTTCCACACCGTGCAGATCGCCGCCGGCCTGATGAAGCCGCGGCGCCGCGGCGCCATCGTGATCACCGCGTCCACCAACTCCTGGGACGGGGAAGCCGATCTCACCGCCTATAACGCCAGCAAGGCCGGCCTGCTCGGGATCCTGCACACCGCCGCCAACGAGCTGGGCCCTTACGGAATCCGCGTCAACGCCGTCTCGCCCGGCCTGATCCGCACACGTCTCACGCAGGCGCACTTCTCGCGGCCCGGCCTGCTGAAGGAATACTTCCGCCACATCCCCCTGGGTCGCGGCGGGCTGCCGGAGGAGGTCGCCCAGGCGGTCGCGTTCCTCGCCTCGGAGCTGGCCTCCTACATCACCGGCGCCGCGCTAGTGGTCGACGGGGGCCAGATGGCCTCCAAATTCGGCACCTGGAACGAGCAGACGGCGCGGTTTGTCGACGACCACTGGCAGTTGAACGAGGATCGCGGAAACCAGGCGCCGGCCTAAATGAACGCCACCGAGCCGTCGGCGCGATGCTCGAAGCCGCGTCGCCACGGCTTGGGCGGATAGAGGCGGAAAGCCTCCTCGTTCAGCTCGATCCCCCAGCCAGGCTTGTTCGGCAGCGGAAGGTAGCCGTCCTTGACCATCAGCGGCTCCTTCAGCATGTCCTTGCGCGGCGCGACGTCGTCGGGATGGTACTCGAGGATGAAGAAGTTCGGCGTCGACGCCGCGAAGTGCACGTTCACGGCGGTCGCCACCGGCCCCATCGGGTTGTGCGGGGCCACCATGACGTAGTGCGCCTCGGCCATGGCGGCGATCTTCTTCATCTCCATCACGCCGCCGCACAGGCAGATGTCGGGCTGCACGATGTCCAGCGCCTGCGCGGCCAGGATCTGGCGGAACTCGTGCTTGGTGTAGTTGCACTCGCCGCTCGCCAGCGGAATGTTGACATGCGAGGCGAGCTTGGCCATGGCGTCGACGTTCTCCGGCCGGATCGGCTCCTCCAGCCACATCGGCCGGTAGGGCTCGATCTCGCGCGCCACGCGGATGGCCCGCACCACCTCGAAGAACTTGGCGTGGATATCGACGCCGATGTCGACGTCCGGTCCCAGCGCATCGCGCACCGCGCGGACCCGCTCGCCGGCCAGGCGCGTGACCCTGTTGTACGGCTGCGCGTTGCCGCCGGGCATGTGCGGCGACATCTTGATCGCCGTGTAGCCGTACTTTTCCACCAGCCGCCTGGCGCTTTCGGCCACCTGGCGCGGCTCGGCGCCGCCGGCGCTCTGGTAGACGCGGATCTTCTCGCGGCACTTGCCGCCGAGCAGCATGTAGACGGGCAAGCCGGCGGCCTTGCCGGCGATATCCCAGAGCGCGTGCTCGATGCCGCTGATGGCGGCGTTGACCACCAGCCCGCCCGGGAAGCGGGTGAAGTTGTACATGGTGGCCCACAAGTGCTCGATGTTGCGCGGGTCCTGGCCCACCAGCCAGCGCTTGAAGTCCTGGATGACGGCGACCGTGGCTTCGTCGGGCCCGCAGGAGTAAGCCTCGCCGATGCCGTGCACGCCCTGGTCGGTTTCCACCTTGACGAAGATCCAGTTGCGCGAACCGGCGTTGACCAGGAAGGTCTTGATGTCGGTGATCTTGATGGCCGGCCGCGTGCCCACCTGCGCGGGCATCTGCATCATCGGTGCGGCGGCAGTGGCGGAGAGGAATTCTCGACGTTTCATTGGTTACCCGCCTGCGTCATGAGTAGCGTGGAACGGCAGCATCGATCTCCAGGCTCCAGCGGTCGATGCCGCCGGCCAGGCTCTGGCACGGTTCCAGGCCTTGTTGCCGCAGCCAGCTCACCACGTTCAGGCTGCGGATGCCGTGGTGGCAAACCACCACCAGGGGCGCCTCGTCCGCCAACGCCTCCAGCTCCTGAAGCCGCGCCGGCACCGTGTTCATGGGGATGAGCCGGGAACTATCCAGGTGCGCCAGTTCGTACTCGTACGGCTCGCGCACGTCGATCAGGTGAAGCTTTTCGCCGCCACGGATCCGGCGAGCTGCCTCGGCCGGGGCGATTTCATATTCAAGATTCATCGACAAGCCCGCACTCCAGTCTAGCAGCCTCACCAGACCGCTTCGCGATAATGACTTCGGATCAGCTCATCCTTGGTGACCAGAGAACTGGCTGCGAGGCTAGCCTGGGCGACAATCAGGCGATCAAACGGGTCGCGAACCCACGTTCTGGGCCGACAATCGCGAAATGATGAACCGCGCTCCCATTGCGAGCCGGCCGATCTCGCGCAGAAGTTCCAGCTCGAGGACAACGGCGGGGGACACCCGCAGTTTCCCGCGCTCGATGACGCGGCGTGCCTCCGGGCTCAGCCGGTCTTGCTCCCGGTCGTGCAGCCATAGGACCACATGAGTGTCCAGGTAGACGCTCAGCGGCGTGGCTCCCTCCACTCTCCAAGCCAGTTCCAGTGGACGAAATCCTCCGGGTCGCCGATCATCGCCCGCCGGCGTCCGGTGCCCGGCTTCGGCGATGCCTGCGGCTGCTTGAGTGCGATCTCCAGAAGCTTGCCGTTGCGGAGGATCTCGACGGGCCGCCCCGACTCGATGATCCGGTCGAGAATCTTGTAGACGTCCGCTCGCAGCCTGGAGGCGGTAATGCGCATCCACTACATTCTATCGTACGAAACGTAGGTTCAACCGCGCGACTGGAATGCGCACCTAGGCGCCCTCCGTGCCCCCGGAAGGCAACCATGGAGTCTATAATGGAACCAGGGAGGAGAGCCGGTGCCACGTACGTGCAAGGTATTGAACATAAAGGATCCAGAAGCGTACCGTCTGGCCAGAACCTTGGCTGACAAGACTGGGGAATCTCTCACCGGCACTGTCGTTTCGGCTCTCCGCGAACGATTGTCCCGCGAGCAACGCAAACGGCGGGACCCGAGCTTGCGGGAAGCAGTCCGCGCCATTCAGGACCGAGTGATCGCGTTGCCGGTTCTCGACGCGCGTAGCGAGGAAGAGATTCTTGGCTACAACGAACACGGTGTGTTTGACTAAGGAGGCCGATGGTTGTGGAGACTTCCGCGGTGATTGCGATCCTGCGCAGGGAAGGCGCGTGTGAGAAGCTGCTGGGTGCGTTGGAGAAAGACCCAGTCCGGCTCATCTGTTCCGTGTCGGTGCTGGAGGCTTCCATGGTTGTCGAGAGCCGGCTCGGACCTCAGGCTGGCGCCCATCTGGAGTTGCTGATTTATCGCCTGGGGCTCGAGATGGTCCCATTCGACCAGACACATGTGGAACTGGCCAAAGACGCTTTCCGTCGATTCGGAAAAGGTCGCCACCGGGCAGCGCTCAATTTTGGCGACTGCGCGGCTTATGCCTTGGCGCGCGCGAGCGGCGAACCGCTGTTGTTCGTGGGCGAAGATTTGTCGCGAACCGACATAGGCGCGGCGGTTTCCACGTCGGAATGAGCGGTGCCGGCGCCCATCCCCCACTTTGCTTTTCCCGCCAACTTTGATATTGTCGATATCCGCTGGGCAGTTCCTGGCTGGGAGAACTCGACCATGAAGATCCAGACAACCATCAACGGCAAGCGATACAGCCACGACGTGGAGCCGCGGCTGCTGCTGATCCACTACCTGCGCGACGTGGCGGGTCTGACCGGGCCGCACATCGGCTGCGAAACCTCCATCTGCGGCGCCTGCACGGTGGCGGTGGACGGCAAGGCGGTGAAATCCTGCACGATGTTCGCGGTGCAGGCCGACGAGCGCCAGGTGCTGACCATCGAGGGGCTGGCCTCGAACGGCGACCTCCACCCGGTGCAGGAGGCCTTCTGGAACGAACACGGGCTCCAGTGCGGCTTCTGCACGCCGGGCATGATCATGGCGTCCAGGCAACTGCTGGAGCGCAACCCCAACCCGAGCGAAGCCGAAATCCGGCACGGGCTGGACGGGAACCTGTGCCGCTGCACGGGCTACCAGCACATCGTCAACGCGGTGAAAGCCGCCGCCGCCAAGATGGGAGGCTGAGCCATGGCGACCACGATCACCAAGACCGAGACCCTGGTCGGCAAGCGCATCCGGCGGAAAGAGGATCCGCGGCTCATCACCGGTACGGCGACCTACGTCGACGACATTCAGATGCCCGGCATGCACTTCGCCTGCATTGTGCGCAGCCCGCACGCGGCGGCGCGCATCGTCGGGATCGACACGGCGGCCGCAGCCGGTCTGCCGGGCGTGGCGGCGGTCTTCACCGGCGTCGACGTGGAGGGCGTGGGACCGGTGCCTTGCGGCGCCTCGCTGCCGGGTCTGCGCGTACCGCATCATTCGATCCTGGCCAAAGATCGGGTCTATTTCGTCGGCCATCCGGTGGCCGTGGTGGTGGCCACCGACCGCTACATCGCGCACGACGCCGCCGCCCGCGTGGAAGTGGAATACGAGCCGCTTCCCGCGGTAGCCGATCCGGAGAAGGCGCTCGCGCCGGGCGCACCGGCCGTGCACCCTCAGTGGGCTGATAACATCGCCTTCACCTTCCACCAGGAAGGCGGCGACATCAACCAGGCGTTCGCCGCGGCGCAGGTGGTGGTCAAGCAGCGCATCACCAGCCAACGCCTCATCCCCACGGCGATGGAGACGCGCGGCGTGGTGGCCGACTGGCGCGGCGGCGACAGGTACCTCACGCTCTATTCCTCCACCCAGATCCCGCACCTGATGCGGACGCTGGTGGCGATGATGCTCGGCCTGGCGGAGAACCGTCTGCGCGTGGTGACGCCGGAGGTCGGCGGCGGTTTCGGCAGCAAGCTCAACGTCTACGCCGAAGAGGCTCTCATGGGCTTCGTGGCGATGAAGCTCGGCAAGCCGGTGAAGTGGATCGAGTCGCGGCGCGAGAATTTCCTCGCCACCATCCACGGCCGCGGCCACGTGGACTACTGCGAGCTGGCGGCCAACAAGGACGGCGCCATCCTCGGCATGAAGCTCAAGCTGATCCAGGATCTGGGCGCCTACCACCAGTTGCTGACGCCGGCCATCCCGACGCTTTCGGTGCTCATGATGCCGGGGCTGTACAAGTTCCGCAACATCCAGGCGGACATCGTCGGCGTGTTCACCAACTGCGTGCCGACGGATGCCTACCGCGGTGCGGGTCGGCCGGAAGCGACGCACGCCATCGAGCGGATGGTGGACATCCTGGCGGCGGAATTGAAGATGGATCCGGCCGAGATCCGGCTGAAGAACTTTATCGACCCGGGCTCGTTTCCCTACGCCACGCCGACCGGAGTGGTCTACGACAGCGGCGACTACGGCAAGCCGCTGAAGAAGGCGCTCGATACGGTGAACTACGCGGCGCTGCGCAACGAACAACGCGCGGCGAGGGCCGCGGGGCGCCTGATGGGCATCGGCATTTCGACCTACGGCGAGATCTGCGCCTTCGGTCCCTCGCCCGCCACGCCCGCCGGCGGCTGGGAGAGCGCCACCGTGCGCGTGGATCCCACCGGCAAGGTGACGGTGCTCACCGGCGCCTCCCCGCACGGGCAGGGCCAGGAGACCAGCTTCGCGCAGATCGCCGCCGACGAGCTGGGCGTGGACCTGGACGACGTCCTGGTCCGGCACGGCGACACCGCCGAGGTGCAGTACGGCATCGGCACCTTCGGCAGCCGCGGCACGGCGGTGGGCGGCACGGCGGTCTACTTCGCGCTCCAGGACCTGAAGGCGAAGATCAAGCGCTTCGGCGCCATGCTGCTGAAGTCCGACGAGGTGACGTTCTCCGGCGGCGTCTGCACCTGCAACAAGAGCGGCGCGAGCGTCACGCTGGCGCAGATCGCCGGCGCCAGCTATCGCGCCATGTCGCTGCCGCCGGACACCGAGCCGGGCCTGGTCGCGACGCGCTTCTGGGAGCCGTCCAACTTCGCCTTCCCCTTCGGCGCGCACATCTGCGTCACGGAGGTCGACCGCGAGACGGGCGCGATCGAAGTGAAACGCTACGTCGCGGTGGACGACTGCGGCAAGGTGATCAACCCGCTGCTGGTGGACGGCCAGGTGCACGGCGGCGTCGTGCAGGGCATGGGCCAGGCGCTGTTCGAGCAGGCGGTTTACGACGACAACGGCCAGCTCCTCACCGGCGAGCTGATGGACTACGCCGTTCCCAAGGCGAGCATGGTTCCGGCCATCGAGACGGACCGCACCGAGACGCCCTCGCCGGTGAATCCGCTAGGCGTGAAGGGAGTGGGCGAGGCGGGCACCATCGGCTGTTCGCCGGCGGTGGTGAATTCGGTGGTGGACGCGCTGAGCCCGCTGGGCGTGCGGCACATCGACATGCCGCTGACATCGGAAAAGATCTGGAAGCTGGTCGCGGGAGGGAATGCATGATTCCGGAAAACTTCGACTACTCGGCGCCGGGAGATCTGAAAGAGGCGCTGGCGCTGCTGGCCGGCGGAAACGCCAAGGTGCTGGCCGGCGGCATGAGCCTGATCCCGCTGATGAAGCTGCGGCTGGCCGACCCCGAGCGCCTGGTGGACCTGCGGCGCATCGCGGAGCTGAACGCGATCCGCGAGCAGGCGGGCGAGTTGCGCATCGGCGCCATGGCGACGCACTTCGAGGTGGAATCCTCCGCGCTGGTGCGCGGGCGGGCGCCGCTGCTGGCGGAAACGGCCTCCCATATCGGCGACGTGCAGGTGCGCAACTGCGGCACCATCGGCGGCAGCGTCGCGCACTCGGACCCGGCGGCGGACTACCCGGCGGCTCTGTGCGCGCTGGAGGCGCGGGTGCGCCTGGTTTCGTCCGGATCCGACCGCACGCTCGCCATCGGCGACTTCCTGGTGGACCTGTTCACCACGGCGCTCGAGCCGGGCGAGATCGTGCGCGAGATCATCATCCCGGCGGAGGCCGCCGGCGTCGGCTCCAGCTATCAGAAAATGCTGCAACCGGCCTCCGGCTTCGCCATCGTGGGCGTCGCCGCGCGCATCCGCCGCGCGGGAGGGAAGATCGCGATGGCGCGCATCGGGGTGACGGGGCTGGCGGCCAAGGCGTTCCGCGCCACCGGCGTCGAGGCGCTGCTCGAAGGCGCCGCGGGGTCCGACGACGACATTCGCCGCGCCGCCGCGAAGGTGGCCGACGGCGTGGAGGCCAACTCCGACATTCACGCCTCGGCCGACTACCGCAAACAGATGGCGCGGGTCTACACCGCGCGCGCCGTCCAGGCCGCCCTCTCGCGCGCCGCCTGAGCCGGCAGAAGTCACCGAATGCCGAAACCGAGCAGCCTCCGAGCCGACTATGTGGCGCAGACACTCGTGTCTGCCGCGTCGAGACTCGTCTCGACGCCAGCGAATTTCCAGCGGCTCAACGCACTATAAGTGGCTTTTTGTCACCTGGCATCCGCATGGCAGCCTGCCTCAGGCCTTGTATCCTGGGCCCGACAAACATTCCGGCGGGAAAGCCTTTGTCTGAACCCGCATCATGCTTCGATCCTTGCAGCGTCGGGTACCGAGAATGCTACCGGCAAGGCTGCTACAGTCGCTGGAAGGCTCAACCGCACGGGAGGAGAACCGGGATCCCTGGTCGAGCGCGAGCCAGCAGACCGCAGGCGCCGAGACGAGTCTCGGCGCGGCAGGCTGAGAGCCTGCGCCACGTCGGTCGCCCCGATCCATTGCAAAATATCCAAACTCCAGCGACAGGCCGGGAGGCCTGTCCCACATGAAGATTCACGGCTCCTGCCGCCTGCCGGCGGGACGCGAACGCGCCTGGACCCTGCTCCAGGATCCCGAGGTGCTGGCGCGCTCGATGCCCGGCTGCGAATCGCTGGTCCGCACCGGCGAGAACGAATACCGGATGAAGATGAAGATGGCGCTGGCGGCCATCTCCGGCTCCTTCGAAGGCAAGGTGCGCCTGGCCGACGCGAATCCTCCCGCAAGCTTCCGCATGGTTGTCGAAGGCAGCGGCAAGATCGGGTTCCTGAAGGGGGAGGGTGTGCTCGCGCTGACTCCCGAGGGTGATTCGACCGAGGTGAGCTACGACGGGGAGGTGCAGGTGGGCGGCACCATCGCCGCCGTCGGCCAGCGGCTGCTCGACACCACCGCGCGGATGATGATCAAACGCTTCTTCGACAAGGTCGCCGCCGAGGCCGCTCAGTAGCGCGGCGGGAACTCACTTCGGCCGCGAACGCTTTTTATAGGGGAATGTCTTCCAGTCGCCGGAGGCGCGACCGTTGAGGTCCCACACCACGCGCCCGGCGCGGAGCGTCATCTCGGCGACCAGCAGGCGGTCGCCGGCGTTGCGGGCGCCGGCCGAATCGACCAGGCCGAAGCGACCGCGGTCGATCCGGAGCACGGTGATGTCGGCCTCCGCGCCGACGTCGAGGTGACCGAGCGCGGGCCGCCGGATCTGGCGAGCGGGGTTCCAGGTGGTCATCTGCACCACCTCATCGAGCGAGGCGCCCAGGTTCAGGATCTTCGACATCACGTTGGGCAGGTCCTTCATCCCCGCGTTCATGCTGCCTGTGTGCAGGTCCGTCGAGATGGAATCGGGCGGGAATTTCTGCGCGAAGGCCGGCACCGCCACCCACCAGTAGAAACTGCCGCCGCCGTGGCCGACGTCGAAAAAGATGCCACGCCGGCGGCCGTCGGTCATCGCCGGATTCAGTTTGCCGTCCTCGAACACCTCCTCGCGATGGCCGGAGAAGCAGTGCGTGTAGATGTCGCCCGGCCGCAGCTTGTCGCGCAGCAGCACGCCGATGTTCCGCTCGGCGGTGGTGTAGCCGAAATCGACCATCACCGGAAGGCCGGTGGCGTTCCCGGCCTTCACGGCGTTGTCCACCGAGGGCCAGCCCGGGCCGTTGTAGTGCGCGGTCTTGAAGCCGACGACAACGTCCGGATGCGCCCGCGCCATCTTGGCCGCGGCCTCGGCGTCCATGTCCGCCGGGTCGTGCTCGCTGGTCGGACCCATGCCGCCGCCGACGATGTTCAGCAGCGCCAGCACGCGCGTGCGCGCCCGGCCGATGACACGTTCGCGGAAGTCGGGAAAGTTCCTCCAGCCGGCGGTGCCGGCGTCCACCATCGTGGTGACGCCGGTGCGGAACGAGAAGCCGTCCGGGTAGACGCTGCTGTCGCCGGTCAGCACGCCTTTCTGTCCCGTGCCGGAGTAAACATGAACGTGCAGGTCGAGCAGCCCCGGGGTCACGTAGAGACCGCCGACGTCGGCGATCCGCGCGGCCTGCGCGGCCGGGATGTTCGCGGCCACCCGCGCGATCTTGCCGCCGGCGATCGCCACGTCCATCACCCCGCTGATCTTGTTCTTGGGATCGATGACGTGCCCGCCCCGGAGCACCAGCTCGTAGGCGGGCTGGGCGCTGATCACGCCGGCGACGCACAGCCAGCCGGCGACGGTGAGGATTTTCATGAGCCCTCCCTTACTGCCGGATACAGTAGAGGGTGTTCTGACCGCGGAGGTAAATCGATCCGCCGGCGATGGCCGGCGTCGAGATGAACATCTGGTCGGCGAGCGTGTTGGTCGCCAGCACCTCGTACTTCTCCCCCAGCTTCACCACCACCACGTCGCCGTCCTCGGTGGACAGGTAGAGCTTGCCGCCGGCGGCCACCGGCGATGACTTGAAGCTGTAAGGCTTCGGCAGCCGCTGCTGCTGGTAATGGGGCGCGCCGGTAGCGGCGTTGAGGCAGGAGAGCGTGCCGTTGTCGGTGAGCATGTACAACTTGTTGTCATGGAGCACCGGCGACGGGGTGTAGGAGTTCCCGCGGGTGTTCGACCAGACGATGGCGTCGGTGCCGGTCAGGTCGCCCTTGCGGCCCAGGCGTATGGCGAGCAGGTTCGGATCGCGGTATCCGCTCATGACGATGACGACGCCATTGTGCGCAACCGGCGCGGGAATCACGTTGCCGCCCAGCCCGGCGCACTCCCAGATCAGCTCGCCGGTCAGGAAGTCGTAGGAACGCACCTTGCGCGTGGCGCTGATGACCACCTGCTTGCGCCCTTCGTGAGCGACCACCAGCGGCTGCGACCAGGCGCTCTCTTCATCGCGGGCGGCGCGCCACAGCTCGCGGCCGGTGTTTTTGTCCAGCGCCACCACGTAGGACTCGCCATGGCTGTCGAAGTTGAGGATGAGGCGATCGTCCTCCAACACCGTGGCGGTGCCTTCACCGAATTGATTCCGCATGCGCATCGGAGGGAAATCTTTCTGCCAGATGAGCTTCCCATTCAGGTCGTAGCAATAGATGCCGCGCGAGCCGAAGAAGGCGTACAGATACTTGCCGTCGGTGACAGGGCTGTTGGAGGCGAAGCTGCCGTAGCGCGCGTGATAGCCTTCCTCGGGGCGCGTGGTCTTGGCGACTCGCTCCCAAAGGATCTTCCCGGTCTTTGCGTCGATGCACAAAACGACCATCTTATGTTCCTGCCCGGCGCCTGCTCCACCGCCAGGCCCGCCACGGCCGGGAGGGCCACCCGGACCCCCGGGACCCGGTCCACGGCCCGCCCCAGGCGGACGTCCGCCGGGACCAGCGCCGGGACCCTGACCGGGGCCCTGTCCGCCGAAGCCCGGACCTCCGGGAGGACCGGGTTGGGCGCGCGGCTCGGGCCCGGGTTCGGTCGGGACCGCGGTGGTCACGAAGATCTTGTCGCCCCACAGGACGGGCGAGGAATGGCCGCGGCCGGGGATGGCCGCTTTCCAGGCGATGTTCCTGGTGTCGCTCCACTCGAGCGGAGCGTCCCCGCTGGCGACGCCGTTGTTCGCCGGACCGCGCCAGCGCGGCCAGTCGGCGTCGGCGCCGACCAGGCAGGATGTCAAAAGGAAGGGAACGACCCCAGCGAAGCGTCTTGGCATTTTCGTATTATAGCCGATCGCCGGCGAGTCAATCGAACAGCTCCGCCAGCGGAACAACGATCTCCGGGGCGGCGGTTCGCAGGACTCCGTCCGTGCACTCGCGCATCTGGCCGGGGGTACAGACAAAGGCCCGCCGCGTCCTGGGGTCCAGCACCCAGACGTAGTTGACTCCGAGGGCGAGATAGTCGTTGATGCGCTCCTGCATGTCGCTCATCCCATCATCCTTCGACAGGATCTCGATGCACAAAAACGGAGGGTTCTTGAAAATCGGCTCATAGGAGGCGGCGGCCAACACCACACAAAGGTCCGGAACCCGGAAGCGCGTGGGTTTTACCTGCACCCGCTGCTCGGTCAGGGCATGGATTCCGCACTGTCTTTCCCGACTGAGCAAGTAGCCACCCAACCGGATCTGCAGCCTGCTGTGATCATGTTCGCCCACATTCCGCTCCACGATCACCCCGTCCACGTAGTCGCAATCGGGACGATAGCTGGCGGTCAGGTATTCATGAACGGAGACAAGCGTCCCGGTCGCCATCTCTTCCATGGTACTTGATTCGGCCTTGCCACCGCCGCCCCCGGGCTACGGCGCCCTCCTGGTGTTTCGAGCTATTTCGCGATCAGCGGCGCCACTACCCGATCCAGCTCGGCCTCGCTCCAGACCTGGATGCGGATGTTTTTGTGCAGGCTCCAGCGCTCCACCTGCTCGACGCTGGAGCCGGTGGCCAGACGCGTGAGCGGCCCGAGCGTCTCCAGCTCCAGCATGTCGGCGTTCGTGAAGGTTTCAAACGAGCAGCCGAAGTCGGGGTAGGCGCCGGCAGGATCGGCCTTCATCTGCTTGAGGAACAGTTGCGAGCCGAGCAGGTAGGCGCCCCAGGTGTGGGCGTTGAACAGGCCGACCTTTTGCGGCTCGACGGCGCGCGGGTCCTGGCGCAGAATGAGGTATTTTTTCGTGAACGTCCAGCGGCGATCGGAAAGGTCCGTATAGGCCCACATCACCAGCGGATGGGTGGGCAGCAGGGCTTCCGGATGCTTGCCGCGCGGGGGGAAGGCGGCAATGGCCGTGCCGCCGGGAGCCATCACGGTGAGCGTCCAGGGGGCCAGCTCGACCGGCGAGGGGTTGGTGTTGCGGATGCGGTGGACCAGCTCGACGCCGGAGCCGGTTTCGGCCAGCTTCACGACGATCTGTTTCTCGAAACCCGCGGCGTCCACCGGCTGCGAGGCGGTGAGCGTTTCGCCGTCGACGCGGATGTTCACCGGGCCGTTGTCCGGCGCCCAGGTGGTCTGCAAATTCTCCGGCGCCACCCACAGGCGGTGACCGCCGCGAAGCTGAAACTCCGCTTCGCCGGTGCGGCCGAGCTGATCGGCGTACTCCTTGAACAGGTTGGTCCCGCCGATCAGGGCGTAGCGAATGACGCGCGGGCCGACGTCGGCGGTGACGATCAGCTCGACCTCGGCGTTCGAGATACGGTAACAGTTCCCCCAGCCCTGGTAGGAGGTCTTTTCGATGGTCACGGCGCCGGAGGCGGCTGCGACCGCGAGCGTTGCCATCAGCGGGATCATCGGCAGGAATCGTTTCATGGATTGACATGATATCATCCGCAGGCGGCGGGCAGTCACTTCACCGCGAGCACGGCGTCGAGAGTCGTCCCGGTCACGCGCGAATCCACGCGCGAGAAGCCGGCCCCTTCAAGCAGCGCCGCGTACTCGGCCGCAGTGCGCTCCTTGCCCTCCGTGCACACCAGCATGTTGAGCGACTGCATGTGCGCCGGCACGGGCCCGGTTTTGCCGGGCGTCAGAAGCTTTTCCGCGATGAGCAACGCGCCGCCGGCCGGCAGGCGCTCGTGTATCTTCGTCAGCAACCGGTGAATCTTCGCCTCGTTCCAGTCGTGAAGGATGCGGCCGAGGGCAAACAGGTCGGCCGGCGGCAGCGGGTCATCGAAGAAATCGCCGGCGATCAGATCGACTCCCGAGTCGCCCGCGAACTCGCGCGCGAACTCGATGACGCGAGACAAGTCGAAGACGGCGGCCTCCAGGTGCGGCCAGCGCGCACGGGCGGCCAGCGCCAGGTGTCCGGTGGCGCCGCCGAGGTCGACCAGCCGGCGGAAGCGCGAGAGATCGAAAGCCGCCGCCACCGCCGGGCTGCTCAACTGGCCGAAACCGTGCATGCCGAGCAGGAACGTTCGCATGTCCTGGTCGGTTTTGAAGAAGTGGGAAAAGATCGGGCCTTCCAGCCCGAACTCCTGCTTCCAACGGTGCGTGCCCTCGCGCACGGCGTCCTCCAGGTGACTCCAAAGCCCGAACAGGACGTCGTTGGAGTAGAGGACGTAGCCGGCAAGCGTCCGTGGGCCCGCGCGGCGGAGGTAAGCGTCGGCGACCGGGGTATTGGTGTAGAGAGAGCCTGCCTTCGAAAGCAGCGAGAGCCCGACGCAGGCATCGAGCAGCCGCTCCATGGCATCGACGTCGGCTTCGACGTGGGCATCGACGTCGCCGGCGCCGGCCAGCGTGCTCGCGTCCGCCGGACCGGCTGCCAGCCGGTCGAAGATGCCCATCGAGACGGCAGCGAACATCGTCTTCGAGCGGCGGAAGGCCTCGATCAGGTCGATGACAACGGATGGATCGGGCTGGCTCATCGCGGTCCGAAGTGGTCCCAGCCGCCGGGCGGCAGCGGCGCGCCGAAGTAGTGAACCGCGCCCGGCCGGCCGCGCACGATCGTCCCGATGCGGGTGAGCGGGATGCGCCCGTGGCGCGCGGGAATCCGTACGCGCGGGCGCGCGGTGAACAGCAGCTCGTAATCTTCGCCGCCGTCGAGGACCTGGCCGAGCGATGCGCCGCGCCAGGCCGGTACCGCCCGGTCGATCCCGGCGGCCACGCCGGATTCCAGGCACATCCGGTGGAGATCGAGCGAGAGGCCGTCGCTCAAATCCATGGCGGCGGTGGCACGCCCGCGCAGCCAGGCGCCGAGGGCGAGGCGCGGCTCGGGGCGCAAGTGGTGTTTCCAGGCCGAACCCGCGCGCGTCGCCAGTCCGAGCGCCGAGCCCCCCAGGCGGCCGGAGACGTAGAGCGCGTCTCCCACGCGGGCCCCATCGCGACGCAGCGCGCTTCCTCGAGGCGCCACGCCGCCAACCACCATGTCGCAGACCAGCTTTTCGGCGCGCGCCAGGTCGCCGCCGGCGAGCGCGGTTCCCGTGCGGCGAGCGAGCGCCATCAGGCCGCGGTAGAAGCTCTCGACCCAATCCGGCCCGGCCCACTCCGGCAGCGCGAGGGATACCAGACAGAAGCGCGGCGCTCCGCCCATGGCCGCCACGTCGCTCAGTCCGCGCGCGAGCGCCTTGTGGCCGACCGTTTCGGCCGGATGCGTCTCGCGGAGGAAGTGCGTCCCTTCGACGAGCAGGTCGGTGGTGAGCAGGATCTCTTCCCGGCTGCCGGGGCTGCGGAAGACGGCGCAGTCATCGCCAATGCCGAGCGCCACGCCCGCCGAGGGGCCGCTTCGCGCCAGCCGCCGGATTCGCCGCACCAGCTCGAGTTCAGTCATCGCCGGCCGCTCCCGTCATGACCAGCCCGCCCGGCAGCTCCTCGCCGAACATGCGGGTCAGCGTGTCCAGGTCGCGCGGGGCGGTTCCTTCGAGCGTGGCAAGCAGGGAGTCGCACTTGGGATGCGACGCCAGCACGCTCCGCACCAGCTCCAGCGCGGCGGGCGCGAGATCCCGTGTGGCATCGCCCGTGCGGCGGGCGAGCACGGCGACGGTCTCCGCCGCCGCCGGAAGCTTCAGCAGCGCCTCGACCCACCGCGTTACGGTGGCGGCGGGCATCACCTGGTTGACGGGGCCGTAGAATAGATCGCGCGCCCCCAACCGCATGAGGCACCACAGCTCGCTCTCGCGAAAATCCCCCGCCTGCACGCGGCGCACGAGCGTCTCGCCCAGCTCGACGCGCGGTTGGAAGGGCAGCAGCTCGAGGCTCGCCGCCGCGCGCCACATCTCGCGCAGCAGGCTGCTGTTGAGCCGCCCGCGCACGCCAGGCCGCGGCACCAGCGCCGGCGCCAGTTTCTGGTAGAGGGCCGCCTGCTGGTGGCGGTTCAACCCGCCGGCGAGCCGCCCCCAGAAGATCCACCCCTCGATCTGGTTCTGCATCTGGCCGGGGAACTCCAAACCCCGTGCGAGGAGCGCCAGCACGCGCTCGATGCGATAGTCGTCGCCCGGCCAGCCGAAGCCGGGCCGCAGACACAGCCCGCACAGGTTGAGCCACCGCGATTCGAGCGCGGCGGTGCGCGAGCGGCCCGCGGCCAGCTCCAGAAACCGGTCCCCGAGACGGCGGATGGCCCCGAGCGGCCAGGCGCCGCGGCCGAGGGCGAGCGCCTGCTCGAGCCGCCCGGGCAGCTCTTCCGGCGCCTGGCGGAAGCTGCCGAAGGTATCGGCGATCAATTCCTCGGCACGCGCGAGCGCTTCCTCGCTGACCAGGGCCGCCGGGCGCGCCGGCCCCTGGGCCGCTTCGGCCTGCTTGCGCAGCTCGAACTGGAGCCGCCAGCGCTGCTCGCCGATCCGGGAGGCGGCCCACAGTTCGAGCGTGCCCAGCTCGGTGAGCCGCGCGCCGAGCCGCACCGGGATGAGCTGCTCGCTGGACGGCGCGCCGTGGCGCACCAGGGCGTTGAGCGGCGCGTGCTCGTGCAGCCTGCCCTGGCCGACTTCTTCGGCGTCGAACTCGATAACCTCGCCCAGCCGGTCCTCGACGCGCAGCAGCGAGCTGTAGAGGCGGAAAGAAACCGGCTTGTTGGCCACCAGCTTCAGCTCGGGGAGATCGACTTCGAGCGTCGCGCCCTCTTCGGTGCCGCGAGGGATGAGACAAACGCCGCGCAGCTTCTCTCCCCGCGCGCCGAGACCGATGTAGTAGGCGCGCGGCAGGCCGCCGCGCACCATCAGCCCGCTTCCGGTCGCCCGCACCCAGTTGTAGTAGGCCGCGCCGACCGAGACCGCCAGGTCCAGGTCGTGGTTCTCCAGCACCGCCGGCCGGCGGCCTTGCCAGCGCTCGATCGCTTCGGCGACGCGCCGGCGGCAGACGGCGGGAATGAAGAAGCCGCCGTTGAACAGGATGGCGTCCACAGCGGCGTTCGAGTCATCGGCGAGAAACGCGGCCAGGTGGCGCGTGACGGCTGGGTCGGACACATAGGGCAGGCCGAGCTCGCGGAACGGGCTCCGCTCCTCCTCCCGCGGTCGCTCGCCGGGATCGCAGAAGGGGAGAAAGCCTTCCAGCGCGAGCTCGAGCGCCACCTCGCGCAGGATCTCGGTTTTCAGCGCCCCGCCGATGAGCGAGGCGCCCGCGCCGAGCACGGTGATCTCCACCTTGGCCGGTCCGTCTTCGATCAGCAGCTTCTCCTTGGCCGCCGAGCACTGGCGCCGGAGCGCGGCACGCTGGCGCGCCGAGAGCGACGCACCCAGCTTGGATTCCGCCAGCCACGCCATGGCGAGGTCGAGGTTGTCGCCGCCGAGCAGCAGGTGCCGGCCCACGGCGGTGCGCGTGAACTCGACGCGGTCGCCATCGCGCGCCACGCGGATCAGGGTGAAATCGCTGGTGCCGCCGCCGACGTCGCACACCAGTACCCGTTGGCCGTCGAACAGCTCGCGGCGCGAGGCGGCCAGGTGGTTGACGATCCACGAATAGAAGGCCGCCGCCGGCTCCTCGATCAGCGTCAGCTTTTCCAGGCCCGCCTGGCGCGCCGCCTCCACCGTCAGCTCGCGCGCCTCCTCGTCGAAGGAGGCGGGCACCGTGAGTACGACCTGGTGTTCGGCCAGCGGCTCCGGATGGCGGCGGTCCCAGGCCTCGCGGATGTGCGCCAGAAACCGCGCCGAGGCCTCCACCGGCGAGAGCACGCGCCCGGCCGCAGGCGCGTCCCACGGCAGAATCGCGGCCGTGCGGTCGACACCGGAATTCGAGAGCCAGCTCTTGGCCGAGTGCACCAGCCGGGTGGGCGTCAGAGCGCCCTGCTCGCGCGCCCACACCCCGATCGCCGGCGTCTCGCCGAGATAGAGGAACGAAGGCAGCGTGCGCCGCGGCTCCACGGTTCCGGCCGCCACCGGCTGCGGGATATCCAGAATATGGACCGGCGGGTGGTCGCCTGTGCCGGTCTCGGCTCCGTCGAGGAAGGCGAGCGCGGAGTTGGTGGTTCCCAAATCGATGCCAACGAAGCGCGGCAGGATGCACCTACTCGACTTCCAGCTCGGCCGGCGCCAGGATGGCCGGGTCCGCGCCGCGCTCGGGCGGCGCCAGGTGAACGCGCTCGGCGCGCCAGCCCTTGTGGCGGAGAATGCCGCCGTCCACCTCGCCCCCCGGCGGCACATTGCCGATCAGACGCACTGCCCGCTTGCCGGCGCCGGCGGCGGCGACCCGGGTGTACGTACCCTCGACGCCGTCGATCACCGGCACCAGCCGCAGGTGACGATCCAGGACCCGGCGGCAGGGATCGTGCAGCCCGCGCACGGCGGCGCCGACCTGGGCGTCGTCATAGGCGGATATGTCTTCCATCAGAAAATCGAGCAGGCGCCCCTCAGCCTGCAACGCCGCCATCAGGCGCAGCGCTCCGTCGGTCGCCTTCTCGACGGGCGCCGGCTTCGACGAGGCCGCCGTGTATCCCAGCGCGGCGGCCGCCTGGGCCGGAAGCCCGCCGCCGGAGAGGATTCCCCAGAAGCTTTTCCACGCCAGAGTGAATCGTCCCACCGGTCTACCTCGTTTCCTTCTCGTTGACGGCGGCGTGCGGCGAAACCGGGGAGCGTCGCCCGTCACCAGCCGGAACTTTCAGGATACAATGCAATCGCGGGATGTCTTCCCGCCATCGATTCCATGCTCAAGTACATCATCATCGGGCCCCAGGGCTGCGGCAAGGGAACCCAGGCGACCCTCCTGTGTCGTGACTACGACCTGGCTCACATCTCCATCGGCGACATTTTTCGCTGGCACATCTCGAATCACACCAAGCTGGCGGCCCGCGTGCAGCGCATCACCGGCGAGGGCCGGCTGGTGCCCGACGAGATCGTACAGCAGGTTGTGGGCCGCCGGCTGGAGGAACACGACTGGAACTACGGCTTCGTCCTGGATGGTTTTCCCCGCACACGGGCGCAGGCCGAATACCTGTTCGAGAACTGGAACCTGGACCAGGCCATCTATCTCGACGTGCCCGACGAGGTCATCTACGAGCGCGTCATGCAGCGCGCCATTCGCGGCGAGGGAGGCGGGTTCACCAAGCGTGTGGACGACAATCCCCAGGTGCTGCGCGTGCGGTTGCAGGAGTACCAGGAAAAGACCGCCGGCCTGTTGCAGTTGTTCCAGCAGCGCAACATGCTGCTGAGCGTGGACGGCAACCGGCCGATCGAAGAGGTTTACGACAGCATCCGCGAGGGCCTGGGACTGTGCGTTACCGAGCCGCGAGGGTAAAGTAAGGGAGCGGTTAGTACCACGGGCCGTCAGAACAGGCGCCAGAGGGACTCCCTCGGCTTGGTCATCTTGAACCTCCGATACCACGCGCACACCGGATACAGCGCCACCAGCACGGCCGCCCACACCAGGTAAGCTCCCTGCAACGATGCGGCCTCGCGGAAGAAGGCGAACGCGCAAATGGCCAGAAGGTAGAAGTGCGCGAGGTAGAAGAACAGCGGTGTCTGGCCGAACACGATCAGCGGCGACCGCTCGGATTTCACTTTCTCCGGCAGGCGGATCAGCAGGGCAAGCAGGAGCAGACCGATGCCGAGCGACATCGTCCAGAAGACCAACGACGGCGGATACTTCACGTTGTTCAGGAACTCGATCCAACCGGCGTCGCGAGGCAGGCGGATGTTGCCCCAACCACCGGCCGCCCGTAGGGCCAGGCCCGTCAGCAACAGAACGGCGCCCACGATCCAGACACGCCGGCTCGCTCGGACGGGATTGCCGCGCCACCAATAGCCGAAGTACAGACCGGCGGCGGCGCCGGCCAGCCAGGGAATTACCGGATAGATAACAAGCAGGTGCTGCGAAATTCCGGGCGTCAGCAGGATGACCGCCCACCACGGCCCGGGCTTTCCCGAGGCCGGGAGAAGGGAATTGGTCGCGAGAACGCAGACCGCCGATACCAGCAGCCAGGCCCAAGGGCGCAGCCGCAACAGGAGGCCGCAGACCATCATCACCAGCCCAAGTCCCGAAAGCGTGATCAAGCCCCAGTACAACGCGCTGCCATCATTCGGGGGCGGCGCGGAAATCTGGTTGAGGCTGACCGTTGCCGGCTTCAGCAGGCCTTGCAGGAACAGCACCGGCGTCTCCAGAAGCTGGCCCGTGAGGAGGATCCCGAAGCCGCGCCCCACCGTTCGGCGGATGGCCGCCGCTTGGCTCCCGCCGGCTTCCCGCCAGCCGGCGGCGAACCAGTAAATGCCGGCGCCCATCAGGAAGAAGAAGCCGGGCGCGCAGACATGGGTGATCCAGCGGGTGAGGAACGGAAAGGCGCCGGTGTAGGCGCTCATCGCCCCCGCCCAGAATTCGCTGGCGTGCTGCCGGGCGATGAAGGCGCTGGCGTGATCGATCGCCATGATCATCATGATCACGCCGCGCAGAGCGTCGACGGAGTGGTAACGGGCCCCAGGATTCACGCTGGCTTCCCCTCGAGTGTAGCACCGCACCTGTTGTTCTTGACGAATCTACCCCACCTGCGTAATGTTGAAAGGGACAACAAGGCGCACGATGAAACACCGCAGTCTGGGGATCCTCTACGAGCATCCGGAATGGTTCGAGCTGTTGTTCGCCGAGCTCGACCGGCGCGGGTTGCCGTTCGAGCGCCTCCACGCCGAATCCCTCGGCTGGGATCCCCAGGAGGACCCGGTTCCGGCGCTGGTGGTGAATCGCATGAGCCCGTCGGCGTGGAAGCGCGGGCACGGCAACGGCGTCTTCACGGTACGCGACTACCTGGCGCACCTGGCGGAGAAGGGCGTCGAGCTCGTCAACGGCATCGAGGCCTATTCGGTGGAGATCTCCAAGGCGCGGCAACTGGACCTGTTCCGGCGCTCGGGAGCAGCCTATCCGCGCGCGCGTGTGATCAACCATGCTTCCCGGGCCGTGGAAGCGGCCGCAGGGCTCCGGTTCCCGGTGGTGATCAAGCCGAATATCGGCGGCAGCGGCGCCGGCATCCGGCGCTTTGAAACGCGCGATGAACTGGCGGCGGCCGAGCTCGACCTGGGCATCGACGGCACGGCGCTGATCCAGGAGTTCCTGCCCGCGCGCGACGGCGCCATCGTGCGCGTGGAAGTGCTCGACGGCAAATTCCTGTACGCCATCCGGATCTACCCCGATCTGGCCGGCTTCAACCTCTGCCCGGCCGACATCTGCCAGGCGCCGGCCGGCGGGGGCGTCCCACAGGACTTCGGCGTCTGTGCGGCGCCGGCGCCGGAGAAAAAGAAACTGCGGATCGAGGCGGTCATCCCGCCGCGGGCGGCGGTCTCGGCGGCGCTCGAGCTGGCGCGGGCGGCCCACCTCGACGTGGGCGGCATCGAGTACCTGGTCGACGATCGCGACGGCCGGCTTTGCTTTTACGACATCAACGCGCTCTCCAACTTCGTCACCGACGCGGTGAACGTGGTGGGCTTCGATCCCACGGCGCGTTTTGTCGACTACCTCGAGCGTCGGCTGGCGGCTGTGCCGGCGCGCATTCCGGCTCAGCGCGCCGGGCGATCCGCGGCCGCCGCCGCGATCCGGAACAGGTAGACGGCGGGTTCAACCAGGCTTCTCCCCCAGCAGGATCAGCGACTGTCCCAACGGAAAACTCAACCCCGCGCCAATCCAGTCCGCCTCGATCGCCAGCGGGACATGCAGCAGACGATCGAGCCAGGGCCCGACCGGAGCCAGGCCGCTGGCGGGCGCCTGCCGCAGAAGCGGCTCCCAGATCCGAAACTTCGCCAGCGCCACCGGGAGCAGCAGCGAGTTGGCGTAAGTGCACCGAACCACTTCGATGCCGTGACGTCGCGCGAGCTCGATCAGCCGCCGCCGGGTGAATCTCTGCCGCTCGCCGGCGAACCGCGAGTGCCGGCTGCGCAACACGTCCAGCGCCGAAACCCGGATCACGAACAGGCCGCCGGGCCGGAGCACGCGCGCCAGCTCGGCCACCGGGCGGTCTTCCTCGCCGTGGGGAAAGTGCACGATCACGTCGAGGCAGAAGACGACGTCAAAGGCGTCCGCGGAAAACGGCAACGCGCGCAGATCGCCATTCACCAGCCGCGCCGCGCCGAGCCGCCTGCCCCATTCCAGCCCTTCCCAGCCCAGGTCGAGCGGGAACATCCGCCAGCCGTAACGGGATTCGAGCACTCGGGAAAAATATCCGGTGCCGCATCCCGCTTCGAGCACGCGCTCGATGCGGCGTCCCCCCAGGCGCGGCTCCAGCAGGCGAAACAGGATCTTCCGCGTGCCGCGGAACCACCAGAACTCCTGCTCGGCCTTCGCGATGTTCGCGAATTCGGCCGGGTTCATCATACCGCGGCGAGGTTGGTCTTGCGCGGCGTCGCGGAGGGCTCTCGCAGCTTGCAGGTCGGGTGGGGATTGTTCGGATCGAGGTAGTGCGGCATCCGGTCGCGATAGTAGTCCAGCGTCAGGGCGATCCCTTGCGCGAACCGCACCGCCGGGCTCCAGCCCAGCTCGCCCTGGATGCGCGTGGAGTCGGTCGAGTAGCTGCCGATGTCGATCGCCTTGCGATCCTCCGGGAAGGGTTTCAGAAGCGGCGGGTCGAGCCCCGCCAGGCGGCTGAAGGTTTGCGCCATCTCCAGAACGGACAGCGCCTCGGGGCCGCCGACGTTGTAGGTGCGGGAAGGCAGGCGCCCCGCTGCGCCGGCGATCACCAGCGCCTGGACGGCGTCGTCCACGTACACCGGGTCGCGGAGCTGTTGGCCGTCGCCGAAGACATCCAGCCGCTCGCCGAGGAGCGCGGTCCGCAGGTAGGCGCTGAGGAACCCCTGGCAGGGCGCGTCGAGCGCCAGGCGCGGGCCGTAGATATTCGTGAATCGCAGAACCACCGCGTCCAGGTGGCCGGAGCGCGCCAGCATCAGGTGATACATGGTGGCGGCGTACTTGTGCACGCCGTTGAAGTCCACCGGGTTGATGGGATGCTCCTCGTCCACCGGCAGGTACTCCGGGGCGCCGTACACCTGGCGTGTGCCCGAGTAGATCATGCGGACGCCTGGCGCGGCGTCCCGGCAAGCCAGCAGGAACCTCAACTGGGCGAGCGCGTTGATCTCCAGGTCGCGCTCGGGGAAGTCCATGCTGTGCAGGTGGCTGATCTCGCCGGCCAGGTTGAAGATCACCTCGGTCTCGCGGATCTCGTCGACGAAACAGGACGGCTGCGAGATGTCGTGGGAAAGGCAGCGCACCGACTCGCGCACGGGATCGATGTTGTAAGGATTCCCCCCGCAGCCGCGAACGAGGGAATCGACTATGGTAACACGCGCGCCCTCCCCGGCCAGGCGGATCGCGAGCGTGCTGCCGAGGAATCCCAACCCCCCCGTGATCAGAACGTTACGGTTGCGGTAACTCATCGCTCATCCCGTTACGAATCAGTCCCGGTGTCAACTGATTCTTACTGCCGGCCGCTCTCAGGCGGCATGGATTGAACCTTTATACCGCACGAGCGGCAAGCCAGCAACCGGGGAGCGATCAGCCGGCGGCCCCTGGGGCGACGAACCGGCGCAACTCGGCCTCCAGCGCCGGCGCGCAGGTGACGCAGTTGCCTCCGTGAATCGTGCGGCCGCCGTCGAAGTTGAAGAAACAGCCACCGGCCTCCTCGGTGAGGATCTGGATGGGCGCCAGGTCCCACGGCTTGGCGCTGTGCTCGATCCAGACCTCGGCCCGTCCGGAGGCGACCAGCATGGCGTCAGGCGCGCCGCCGAGGCTGCGGACGGCCCAGAACTGTTCCATCCAGGGGATGAGCCGGCCGGCGAACGTCGTCCGCGACAGCGTGTTGAAGCCGTTCAGGCACAGCACGGCCCGCGACAGCCTGTCGACCGGGGAAACGCGAATGCTGCTGCCGTCGCGGAATGCGCCCGTCCCGCGCGCGGCCGAGTAGGTCTCCCCGAGCGCGGGGAAATGTGCCACGCCGGCCACCACGCCGGCCTCGGTTTCCAGGCCGATGAGAACGGCCCACAGGCGGTTGCCGCGAACGTAGTCGCGGGTGCCGTCGATCGGATCGATGATCCAGCGGCGGCCGGAGCGGGAGGCCGCGCGCGCGCCTTCCTCGCCCAGCAGACCGTCTTCGGGAAACGCCTCGGTGAGCGCGGCGGCGAGGAACCGCTCGCATTCCCGGTCGGCCGCGGTCACGGGAGAATCGTCCGGCTTGGTTTCCACGCTGACTCCCAGCTCGCGGTGGCGCAGCGCGATCTCACCCGCCCGCCGCGCCGCCCGCAGCGCCGCGTCCAGCTCTCTTTCCCAGGGCATAATGGTGCCTAACATCCTTGCACAGGCGTGATAGCATGATATGCCGATGAGCGACCGAACGGTGCACAGCCTGCTGATCGAGGCTGCCTCCACATTCGGAACGGCTCCCGCGTTGCACCAACCAGTGCCCTCCCCGGGGGAGACCGGCAAATACCGCACATACAACTGGATCGAATACCGGCAATTGGCAGAGGAAATCGCCGCCGGCCTGCGCCTGCTGGGCCTCTGGAAAGGCGACGTGGCCGCGCTGGACGCGGAAACCAGCCTGGAGTTCTACCTCGCCGACCTCGGCATCATGACCGCCGGCTGCGTCGCGGCGGCGCTCTACACCAGCTATCCGACGGCCGAGCTGATCCGCACGCTGCGCGCCTGCGACGCCCGCGCGGTGTTCGTCGAAAACCCCAGGATGCTGCACAGCCTGCTGGCGGCGGCCGATCCGCCGCTGGACGTGAAATGGATCCTGCTGACAGGAGAGGCCGAAGAAGCGGTGTCGCTCGAACGGCTGCGGCACATGGGAGCCACCGCGTTGACCGAGGATCCCGGACTGACCGAGCGCATCCGCGCCGAGATAAGCGCCGAGGATCCGGCCATCATCTACCTGACCTCGGGCGCCACGGGCGAACCGAAGATGGCCGTGGTGACCCACCGCGCTCTGGTGGCCAACGTCGACATGGGCCCCAAAATCTTACCCATCGGTCCGGATCACTCCTCGATCGCATTCCTGCCCTCGGCTCACATCACCCAGCGGCTGGCGATGGAGCTGCTGCCGATCCGCGTCGGCATGCCGGTGTGGTTTTCCGAAGGTCTGAGCAAGCTGCCGCACGAGTTGAAGGCGATCCGCCCGACCTTCTTCGTCGCCCCGCCGCGCGTCTGGGAGCGGATGTACGCCAGCATCTGCACCGAGATCCGCAGGCGCGGCGCCATCAGCCAGAAGGTTTTCTACACCGCGCTCGGCGCGGGCCTGGAGGCCAGCAAGCGCCGCCAGCGGGGCAAGCCGCTGCCGGCGTGGCTCGATCGCAGCCTGAAGCTGGCCGACCGGCTGGTGTTCGAGAAGATCCGGGCGCGCCTGGGCGGGCGCATCCAGATCGCCGTCTCCGGCGCCGCGCCGCTGGGCAAGGACCTGGCCGACTTTTACGCCGCCATCGGCATGCCGCTCTATGAAGGCTACGGATTGACCGAAGGCGGGATCGTCGCCCTGAACCCGATGGGCGGCCCCCGCTCGGGCAGCATCGGCAAGGCGCTGCCGGACGTCGAGATGCGCGTCGCCGAGGACGGCGAGCTGCTGTTCCGCAGCCCGTCGATGTTCTCCGGCTACTATAAGGATCCGGAAGCCACCGCGGCGGTGCTCGAGGACGACTGGCTCCACACCGGCGATATTGCCGAGATCGATCACGAAGGCTACATCTACATCACCGGCCGCAAGAAGGAGGTCCTGGTCTCCTCCAACGGCAAGAAGATCTTCCCGGCGCGCATCGAGAGCCTGTTCAAACTGGAGCCGCTCATCAGCCAGGTGCTGCTGATCGGCGACCGTATGCCCTATGTCGCCGCGCTGCTTACGCTGAACCTCACCGCCGCCGAAGGCATGAAAGGCCTCGCGGAGCTCAGGAGCCGCCCGATGGCCGAGGTGGTGCAAACCCAGGCCGTCGCCGCGGAGGTGAAGAAAGTAGTGGCGCGAATCAACAAGCAGTTGGCGGGTTTCGAACAGATCCGCAAGTATCACGTCCTGGAGCGTGAGTTCACCATCGAAGACGGCGAGCTCACCCCAACCATGAAACTGCGCCGGTCGCGTGTGCTGGAGAACCACCGCAAGATCGTCAGCGCTTTGTACATGGGCCGCGACGAAGCGATGTAGGCTCGACGTGAACTCTCCCCGCTCTGGCGGCGAGATTTTTTGCGGCTTTCTCCAACCTTGTTAAGGTCCCAGTGGAAACGGCCGATAAGTGCTAACACCGGCACCGTGGGATGAAACTGGCAGCGGTCCGCGGCTGCGCGGTGTGACGCACAAGCTTCGGCGGCGGGGCTCACCGGGAGGGACGATCCCGGTTGGTTCCGCGAGCCGTGGAGGACCTGTGTGCGCCAGCGCTGATCGGAAGGAAGGCCGAACCATGAAGAGGAGCAAGCCAACTTCAAAGGAAAGCCCGTTCGGGCGCTACCAGCAGTTGCTTCAGGCCAGGAAGGCCGAGTTGGAGTCGCAACTGGGTTTCCGCTTCGACACCATAGCCCGCATGGGACGAGTGGCCGAGGAGGACCAGGCGCAGCTCTCGCACGAGGAGTTCATCTCCCTGCGGCGCAACAGCATGGATTACGCGCACCTGCGGCTGGTGGAAGAAGCCCTCGAGAGGGTGGAAATGGGCGAATACGGAGTCTGCGAGGTCTGTTCGGAGCCGATTCCCCCCCGGCGGCTGGACGCGGTGCCGTGGGCGAAGAACTGCGTCACTTGCCAGGAGCGGCTCTCCAGCGACCAGTCGGAACAGTACGAACCGCTTCCCTCGGTCTTGGCCCCGTTCTGAGCCGCGACGGACCGCTCCCTGCGGTCGCGGCTCGGTTTGCGCTACCGCGACGCCCGCGCCGGCTGCGGGCGGCTGGTCTGCTCCCGGAGAAAGGCGAGCAGGTCTGCCAGCTCCGTCTGGGTCAACACCTCGTCAAAGCCATCCGGCATCAGCGAGACCTCGGATTGCTCCATTTTCACAATCCGCGACCGGGGCAGCCGCACCTCGTCGTTAGGGCCGGTGACCAGCGTGACCGCCTCCGGCGACTGCCGGGCCAGCACACCGGAGAAAACATCGCTGGCGGTATGCACGCGGTACACCTCGTGCCCGGGAACGAAGGTGGCGCTGGGGAACACAATCGACTCCAGCAGGTCGTGACCGGAGCGGACAGCGCCCACCGCGGTCAGATCCGGGCCGACGTGGCCGCCCTCGGCGCCGATCGTATGACAGCTCGAGCAGGCCGCTTTCTCCCCGAAGAAGACCTGGCGGCCACGGCCGTGGTCTCCGCCGGTGGTCAACAGCGGCTCGAGCTTGCGCAGGCGTTCGTCGCGCGCCCGGCCTTCGCGGCGAAAGCGTTCCACCAGGGGTACGGCGGCGGCGCGCACATCGCCGGGGAAGTTCTGGAACAGCCGCTCCAGCCGTGGGAGCCCGATCGCCTCGGCCGCGGCCTGCGAGCCGGAAAGGCCGGCCACCAGCGCCTGTCCGACATCCGGCGCCGCGGCGGCGCGAAAGGCCTCGATCAGGTTGGGAAGCAAGAGGGGATCGACCCCCGGCAGGCGCGCCGCCAGCAGAATCTGCTGCGCCTGGGTCAATTCAGCCCGGCTCGCTACCGCCGCGGCGGCCAGCCGCACCGGAGCATCGGCGCCCGGGCGCAGAAGGCCGAGCAGGTAGGAGAACGCCTCGTCGGGCAGCCCCGGGCGGCGCAAGATCAGTGCCCCGAGAGCCGTCGTGCGCAGAAGATCGGGTTCGGAAGCGCTTTCCGAAATGCGCAGCAACTCCTGGTCGAGCCCGGCGATTTCGCGTGTGCGGACCAGGGCGGTGACGCGCAGGCGCAACTCCGGGTCCGCCGACTCGAGAAGTAGGCGCAGCCCCGCGAGCCACGAGGCGGGAAACTCCTTGATCGCGCAGCCGTCGATGGCGCTCACCAGGAAACGCCGGCGGGCAAGGTCCAGCCGGGAGTCGGCCAGCAGGCCGGCGATGGCCTTCTGCATCGGCTCCGCGGGGCAGAAGGCGACCACGGCCTCACGCATCTTCTCCTGGTCCTCGGCGAGCCACTGCGGGGAACGCAGCCGCGCATCGAGGGAACGAACCACGTCCGCGGCCCAGTCGGCGTGATGAGAGACCACCCAAAGGGCGGCGCGGCGTAGAGCGGGGTCGGCGTCGGCCAGAAACGGCAGCGCCTGCCCACGCTGGATCGGGCTCGCCTTCATCTGGTCGAGCGAGATGAGGGCGGCCTTGCGCACGCGCGCCGAAGGGTGCCGCAGTCCCGCCGCAAGCGGGGCGGGATCGCCCAGCAGCAACAGCGAGTGGATGATGGCGTGTTCCAGGAACCGGTCTTCGGCATCGGCGGCCGCGGCGAGCAGGGCGGGCGCTGTCCCGCGCTCGCCGATCTGGCCGAGCGCGGTGGCTGCCTGGCGGCGCGCGGCCGGCTCATCGCGCCGCGCCATCGCGACCAATCGCGATACGGCCAGCCGGTCCCGCGCCATGCCGAGCGAGCGGGCGGCGGCGACGCGAACGTCCAGGTGCGGATCGTCCAGCGCGTCGCGCACCGACTCCAGCGCCGCCGGCGAGCCGATGCGGAACATCGCAAACACGGCCGAGCAGCGCGCCTGGACGGATGTCGAAGACGCGCGCAGCGCGCGCAATGCCGCCACCACGGGCTCCGGGGCCCGCACCAGCCGCTCGAGAGCTTCGTCGTGGACGGCCGGGCGAGGGTCTTCGAGCGCGCGCGCCAGCGCCTCGGGCCCGGCGGCGGCCAGTCGCAGGGCTTGGCCGCGCGGGTCGGGCGCCGGCGCCGCGCCTTTTTTGCGAATGCGGTAAATGCCGCCGCGGATCTGCGGCTTCGAGACGCGGGACACCGGGCAGCCGTGGATGAACCAGGCGCCGGTGTCGACCACCAGGATGCTGCCGTCGGCGTCCTCCATCACGTCGGTGGGGTGAAAATCCGGATCCCAGGAGACCAGGAAATCCTCGTCGCGAGTACGGAAGCTGGCGCCTTCGCGCGCCATGACGTGGCGCTGAATGCGGTGGGTGTTGAACTGCGCGCTGAAGAGGTTGCCGTGGAAGTCGGCGCCCCACGCGGAGCCGCGATAGCGCAGAAGCCCGGACGGCGCGATCCGGGCAAAGCGCGTCATCACCGGCATGAAGTCTCCGGTCATGGCGAATTCGCTCACCACCGGGTGGGGCTTCGGATACACGCCGCCTTCGACGAAATGCAGCAGGGCGTCGCGCTCGCCGTCGCGGGGATCGGTGAAGTAGGTCATCGTTCCGATCATTTCGCCGGCGGGAGTGAAGACCACCTCGACCGGGTTGTCGAACCCGCCGCCGCTTACCCACTCCAGGCCCGTGCCGTCGGGCCGCGCGCGCCAGACGCGAGAAGCCCTTCCCTCAAGGATCGGACCTTCCTTGGTTCTGATTTTGTAGCCGTGACGGCCGTCGGTCAGATACAGCCATCCGTCGGGGCCCAGGATGGGTCCGTGCAGGCTGGCGGCGTTGGCCGAGAGATTCCAGCCGGTCAGAATGACCTCGCGCTGGTCGGCGACGCCGTCGCCGTTGGTGTCCCGGAAGCGCAGCAGGTCGGGCGGGGCGGCGACGTACAGGCTGTCGTTGAGCCAGACGGCGCCGGCCGGCAGCGTGAGTTTCTCGGCGAACACGCTGCTGCGGTCGTAGACGCCGTCGCCGTTTACATCCTCGACCAGGCGGATCCGGTAGGCCGGGCTCGCCTTCATCTCCGGAGTCTTCACGGTGACGCCGTTGGATTCGCACAACCACAGCCGGCCGCGATCGTCCACGGTGCCGAGCATCGGGTAGGAGACCAGGCCCGGGCCGGCCACCCGCTCCACCTGGAAGCCGGCGGGAACATCGATGGCGCCGGGGCCGCGGCGCGCCGTCAGCGAGGCAGGCTCCGGTCGCGAGGCGGTGACCAGCATCGTCCATGCCAGCGCGACGACGCCCACGAGGAGCAGGGCGCCGGGCAGCGAATGGTTCTGGCGTTGCATCGAGGTCGCGTGTTCATTCTACCAGCCGCTCCCTCAGGTCGCGGCAGGCGTGACTTTCCGCCTCGGGCTGCTATATCCTGATGGGCAGGGGGTCCATCGCTATGCGGAAACATCTGTTGCCGATTTGTGTACTGAGTCTCGCCGCCGCCGCGGCCTGCTACGCGCAGGCAGTGGCCGGCATGGGCGGTTTATCCGGTGTCGTGCGCGACACCACCGGGGCGGTAGTGCCGGGCGCCGTCGTGGTAGTGGCCAACGAAGCCAAGGGAATCCGGCGGACCATGGAGAGCAACCAGGCCGGCGTGTTCGCCGCTCCGGCGCTGGCGCCCTCCACCGGCTACGCGGTCACGGTCCGCAAGGACGGATTCGCTCCCTTCGAGGGCAAGGGGATCGAGATCCTGGTCGGGCAAAGCGTCAACCTGAACGTCACCCTCCATGTTGCCCAGGCCGCTACTACCGTGCAGGTAACCGAGTCGGCGCCGATCATCGAGTCCACCAAGACCGGCGTCTCGCAGGTGGTCAACAGCGCGCAGATCCTCAACCTGCCGATCAACGGCCGCCGCGTCGACTCCTTCGTGCTGCTTACCCCGGCGGTGGTCTCCGACGGCACCTTCGGGCTGATCAGCTTCCGCGGCATCGCCGGCGGCAATGCGTTCCTCACCGACGGCAACGACACCACCAACCAGTTCTACAACGAGAACGCCGGGCGCACGCGCATCAGCTCCCAGATCTCCCAGGACGCGGTCCAGGAATTTCAGGTGCTCACCAACGGCTATTCGGCCGAGTTCGGCCGCGCCTCCGGAGGCGTGATCAACACGCTCACCCGCAGCGGCACCAACGACGTGCACGGCACCGGCTACTGGTTCTTCCGCAATCACTCGCTCAACGCGAAGGATCCGTACTCGAACCTCAACCCGCCCGAGGTGCGCCACCAGGCCGGCGCCAGCGTCGGCGGCCCGATCCGCAACGACAAGCTGTTCTACTTTTTCAACTTCGAGACCACACAGCGGCGCTTCCCGCTGGTGGCCTCGCTCACGCGCCCGCCGCTGTTTGACGCCGCCGGCCGCTTCGTCGGCCGCTGCGACGCCACTCCCACCCAGTGCCAGACGGCGCTGCGCTTCCTCGACCGGCAGTTCCAGGTGCTGCCGCGCACGGCCGATTCCGAGCTCGGCTTCGGCAAGCTGGACTGGCGGCCCACCGACCGCCACTACGTCAGCCTGAGCTTCAACTACCTGCGCTGGATATCGCCCAACGGCATCCAGACCCAGGCCGTGCTCAACACCGGCAGCGGCGTGGGCAACAACGGCGACTCCACCGTTCGCACCCGCTACGGGCGCGCTTCCTGGACCTGGGTGCCCGCAGCCACCAGTGTCAACGAGCTGCGCTTCGGCTGGTTCAAGGACCGCCTGTTCGACGACGTCAACGCGGCGCTGGACCCGGCCACCGGCCGAGCGCAGATCACTGTCGAGGGGCAAGGCAACCTCGGTGTGGCCGACTACCTTCCCCGGCTCAACCCCAGTGAGAACCGCTACCAGCTCGCCGACAATCTCACCTGGACCCGCGGCAAGCACACCTGGAAGTTCGGTTTCGACTTCATGACCACGCGCGACTACAACAATGTCCTGCGCAACAGCAACGGCTCCTACAGCTATCCCACCTTCACCGCCTTCGCCCAGGACTTCTCCGCCAACGCCGCCGGAACCAAGCGCTGGCAGAGCTACTCGCAAAGATTCGGCAACCCCATCGTGGATACCACGATCCGCGACTACAATCTCTACTTCCAGGACCAATACCGGCTGACGGCGGGTCTGACGCTCAACTACGGGCTGCGATACGAGTACGCCACCTTTACCCAGCCGGCGCTGGTCAACCCGAACTATCCGCAGACCGGCAGCATCCCGACGCCGAACAAAAACTTCGCGCCGCGCGTGGGTCTGGCGTATGCCTTCAACCAGGCCCGAACGGTGCTGCGCGCCGGCTACGGCGTCTTCCTCGCCCGCTTCCAGGGCGGCCTGATCAACACGCTCCACCTGGAGAACGGGCTGTACCAGAAGCAGATCTCGCTCAACGGCACCCGGGCCGACGAGCTGGCGCTCGGCCCCGCGTTCCCCGGCCGCCTGCCGGGCATCGCCCTCAACCCGCCAGCGGGAACCGTGGATGTGACCTTCGCGGCGCCGGACTTCCGCAACCCATACACCCAGCAGGGCGACCTCGGCATCGAGCATCAGCTCACCTCCAACCTCGGCCTGACGGTCTCCTACGTGTGGAGCAGAGGCCTGCGGCTGACCACGGTGCGCGATTTGAACATCGGCGCGTTGGGCGATCCGGTGACCTACCGGATCCTGGACGCCGCCGGCAGCCAGACCGGCACCTACACCACCCCGACCTACCGGGTGGCGAACCGCGTCGACCGGCTCTGGCGGCGCGTCAACCAGGTGGAAAACGGCGGCAACAGCTACTACAACGCCATGGTGGTCCAGCTTCGCAAGCGGCTAAGCCGCGGCTTGGAGGGCTCAGTGGCCTACACCTGGTCGCACGCCATCGACTACAACCAGGGCGGCGGCAACAGCAACATCTTTTTCAGCGCCGGACCCAGCTCGGTGTTCAACGGCGACTACCGCGGCGAGAAAGGCTCCTCGCAGCTCGACCAGCGCCACCGGCTGGGGATCACCACCATCTACGAGCCCACCTTCAGCAGGAACAGCGGCTGGGTGGCGCGCTATCTGATCAACCATTGGCAGCTTTCGCAGATCTCCCTGTTCGCCTCGGCGCATCCGGCCACGGCCGTCCTCCGCGTCACCGGCGCGCCGTTCACCGGCGCCGCGTTCAACACGTCGCTCAACGGCCTGGGAGCCGCCAGCCGCGTGCCGTTCCTGCCTCTGGGGTCGCTCGACATCGACCAGGTCGCCCGCACCGACGCGCGGCTGACCAAGATCCTGCCCTTCTCCGAACGCTACCAGCTCCAGTTGAGCTTCGAGGCCTTCAACGTGTTTAACCACATCTCGAACACTTCGGTGAACACAGAGGCGTACTCGGCCTCGGGCGGCGCGCTGCGGCCGACGGCAAGGCTGGGCGAGGGATCCGCGTCACAGGGCTTCCCTGACGGCACCAACGCGCGCCGGGCCCAGGTCAGCGTGCGTTTCATTTTCTGATTGGCGAGGTCCGGATCGGCGCAGGCATGTCGGCCCCGTTTCGACTGGACGGCAAGATTGCGCTGGTCACCGGCGGGGCGAGCGGAATCGGCGAAGCGACCTGCCGGGTGTTCGCCGCCGCCGGCGCCGCCGTGCTGATCGTCGACCGGGACGCGTCGCGTGCGGAAGCCCTGGCCGGCTCGCTGGCGGCCTCGCGCGCCATCGCCTGCGACATCTCCGAGGAAGCGGCCGTACAGGCGATGTTCGCCGGCATCGCCCGGCTGGATATTCTCGTGAACAGCGCCGGCATCGGGTTGGTCGGCGGCGTCGAGGAGACCGAGCTCGCCGATTTCCAGCGGCTGTTCCGCGTCAACGTCGACGGGATGTTTCTGGTGACCCGAGCCGCCCTGCCGCTGCTGGTGGCCGCGCATGGTTGCATCGTCAACATTGGCTCGGTTGCCGGGCTGATCGGCGTCAAGCGCCGCTTCGCCTACTGCGCCACCAAGGGCGCGGTGGTGGCGATGACGCGGCAGCTCGCCGTGGACTACCCCACCCAGATCCGTGTCAACTGCATTTCGCCGGGCACGGTGGATTCGCCGTTCGTCGAGGCCTACCTGGAGAAGCACCACAGCCACGAAAAGGAGAAAGTGCGCGCCGAGCTGGCCCAGCGCCAACCCATCGGCCGGCTGGGCAAGCCCGAGGAGATCGCCCACATGGCGTTGTACCTGTGCTCCCAGGAGGCGGCCTTCGTCAACGGCTCGGTGCTGACGATCGACGGCGGCTGGACGGCGGCGTAGACTGCTTTGAGCAAATGGCCACCCGGCAGGTACCCGACCAGTCGGGTGCGGGCTAAAGACCTGCGTTCAGCGGTGGGCGGTGTTTGCCCGTCCGCTGCAACGCTTCGTTAGCCCGGCGTCAAATGCGCTACGGGAACCTGCTCCGTCCTCTCTGGCATCCGCTTGCCTGTGCCGATTTCATGGACTGCGTGAAGGATATCAGCGCTATAGTACCTGTTTCCACACCGATCGCAGACGCCGATTACCACGTCTTCCAAGATGATAAACCCGCCCTTGTGTTTGAATGACTCTCGCTCGACAGCCCGGGATTTTACCGTCCCTTGGCAGTATTCACAGCCATATTCATACATAGTTGAGTTCCTCAGATCAAGTGACCTTGTAAACCGTGACGATCAGATAGCGTGCACCGCCGGCAAAGCGCCCCACGACGCCCAACAAGCTCCTGCCATCTATAGCGGTTCCCTCAAGCACGTACTTGTTTCCTCCCGGATCACCCCTCTGGATTTGCACGACACGACCGCTCAGAACAGCGTGCTCAACGTCAACGATGTCAAAATCGTCCTCCGCCATCTCTTCCATCGCGTGGGCAGTCATGTCGTATTGTCGAAGCCTGATCCTATCCCTGATTCGTTCGATCCATGACCGCCGCATCCGACTCTTCCCGGTCACCTCCAGGATAGACCAAGCCGAGTGGATGCGATGCCTTTCGCCGAGCCCCTCCCTCATGATATGCCGGTCACGGCTCGGAATAGCATTCTGATCCGCGCGCGTAGCAAGCGGGCCGCCTGCCGAGACGGGAGGCATTTTGCTTCAAGAAAAATGCCATAATTACCACACCTGACAGTGGGGGAGGCTGATTGGCGTTGCCGAGCCGAATCGGGTTGGCGATTGGATGGCTTCTGTGCTGCCACGCATGGGCGCAGGAGGGCGGGCTCGCCTCCACTAACACCCCCCACGGTCATCGCCCAATCACCAGCGGCGAACGCCTGCGCTTGTACTTGAAAAATACCGCGGGACCCACGGGCGCCCTCCAGACCGCTTTCGGCTGCGGGTTGCAGACGGTGCGGAACAGGCCCGAGGAGTGGGACCGGAGCTGGAAGGGCTGGGCCCATCGCATCGGGTACCGCTACAGTCTCGTGGCGATCAGCAACACCGCGGAGCTTGGCGTCGGCTGGATGCTGGGCGAGGATCCGCGTTACTTCCGCTCGGTGGATCCGGGCAAGTTTGCCAGATTCCAGCACGCCCTGGTGTCCACCTTCGTGGTTCGAAAAGCGAACGGCCGCCGGGCGCCGGCCATCGGTCGTCTGGTCGGAATCACCGGCGGCGGTTTCATCGCCAACACCTGGTATGCTCCCGCCGAGAACCGGCCTTCGGACGTGCTGCTCCGGATCGGAACCGAGATCGGCTGGAACATGGGCTTCCATGTAGTACGCGAATTCTGGCCGGAGATCCGCAAGGCCTTGCGCCGCTGATCCCGCCGAATCTGACATCCTGGTAGGTGAGTGATCGGATGGATTATCCCCTGCTCTTGATGAGCTTCTCGGTCGGCCTGCTGATCGGGCTGACGAGCATGGGCGGCGCCACGTTGATGGGCCCCCTGCTGGTGCTGGTGGTCGGGGTGCGCCCGGTGATCGCGGTCGGCTGCAACCTGGCCTACGGCGCCGTCACGAAGATCGTTGGCGCGGGCATGCACTGGCGCCAGGGCGGCGTGGATTTCACGATGGTCCGCAGGCTCGCCCTGGGGAGCATCCCCGGCGGGCTGGCCGGCTCGTTCCTGGTCACCCGGATCGCACGCCACGGGATTCAGGCCGATGACCAGGTGCGCCGCGCCATGGGAATCGTGCTGGTGCTGGTGGCGATCAACATGCTCGTGCTGATCGTGCGGGGGAGCAAGGAGATGGGAAACACGCGCCACCTGGAGTTTCTCCGGGGCCGGGGCGCGGTGTTGCTGGGCGCCCTGGTCGGCTTCTGCGTCGGTCTCACGTCGGTGGGCAGCGGCTCACTCATCGCGCCCTACCTGATGCTGATCTACCCCAACACGCCCGCGCGCGTGGTGGGGACCGACCTGATGCACGCGGCGCTGCTGGTGACCGCCACCGGGCTGATTCATTCCGCGTCCGGCAACGTGGACTGGAGTCTGGTGGCCTCCCTGCTGACCGGCTCGGTCCCCGGCGTGCTGCTCGGCAGTTTTCTGGCCCCGCGGCTGCCGGCCCGGCTCCTGCGACTGGGGCTGGCGGTGGTGTTGCTGGGGACGGGCGTCAAGCTGATCTAGTGCTGAAAGCTGAACGCTGAACGCTGACGGCTTGCTTACGCGTTCAGAACGCGGTCCATGCGCGCGATGGCCTCGTCGATCTCGGCCGTGCTCTTGAAGCCGATCGTGACCGCGTCCACGACGCCCAGGTTCATCACGAATCGGAGCGCGGCCTCGCGGTCCTCCGGACTCGTGAAACGGCTTTCGCCGATGAGTTTCATTCCGAGAATGCCGGCTCCCTGCGCGCGGATCTTCCGGGCGTGCGAAACCACTTCGTCCACTTCGCCGAGGTCCTCGGTGTCGCGGGTCTGCGGGGTATCCATCTTGACGCCCTGGTGATTGGTGCGCAGCAGCGCCACCTCCAGCCACTGGTTGCCGGGGAAGGTGCGCAGCGCGGGCAGGCCGTGGCAGGAGGCGCCGTGGGCCAGGATCACCTTCTTCGACTTGGCTTCGGAAAACTCGTCCTGCATGCGCTTCAAATCCTGGGCCCAGCTCGGGTTGCGCACGCAGTGGATCAGCAGGATGTCGATGTACTCCGAGTTGAGATCGGTGCGGAAGCGGTCGATGGCAGCCTTGGGGTCGTCCACGTTGCGCACGCGGGACTTGGTCATGAGCTTGTAGGAGTCGCGCGGGATTCCCTTCAGCGCCGTGGCGAGCATCTGCGGCATTCCGGTGTAGGCCTCGGCGGTTTCAAAGAAGCGAATACCGCGATCGTAGGCGTGACGCACCAGGCGCGTGAACTGCTCCTGGCCCAGCTCCCGCTGAACCCGGCCGCCGAACGTGCCGGTGCCGAGCGCCAGGCGTGTGACCTGGACGCCCGATTTGCCGAGTGTCACCCAATCGGTGGCCGTTCTCCGTGCCGCCCGAGCGGGGATGGCGCCGCCTGTCCCCGCCAGTGCGGCGGCGGCAAGACCGGATTTCAGGAATTCGCGTCGGTTCACTTGCATGGTGGCCTCCACGAGCTACAGTATCACGGCGGGAGCTTGTGGGAAAGGGCCGGCTTCAGCGTATCATCGCCTCACGCGGCGGACGCCGCACACTTTCGGACGCCAGAACGGATCGAAGCTGGAGAGATTCGTCCCCTTGTGCAGTTGCGCGTGGTAGAACTTCGCGCGGCTTTCGACGATGCCGCAGTGCTTCAGATTGTCGAAGAAGACGATGTTGCCCGCGCCCCAGCGGCCGGCCTCGCCGGTCGCCGGCAGGCTCATGTACAGCTTCCGCGCGGTGGTGCGCTTGATGAGCATGCCGTTTTCCGTCAGCACGCGCCAGACGAAGCCGGAGCAGTCGAAGCTGCGCAGGCCGCTCGATCCCCACACGTAGGGCCGGCCGAGATGGCGCCCGATGACGGCTTTCATCCCGCTCCAGAAATCCGCCGGCGCGCCGGCTTCCTCCGCGGCCGCAAGCGGCGCGCACAACATCAGCCCGAGGATCGCCGCCGTGACGCACCTCATTTGACCGCGTTCCCCAGCAGCAGGCCGAGCCCGATGAACAGGCCGGCGAGGAAGATGGCCACCGAGCGGTTGTCGGCATTCAGCTGATCGGCGAAGTGGATGCCGGGGGTGAGCCAGTCGAAGACCTTGTAGGCCAGCAGGAACCCCGCCAGGCCGATGACCAGCGAGATCGCAATCGAAGTTATGTAGTTGACCAGATCCATTGCTCCTCCGGGTGAAGCTTACTACACCGCTTCGACGGTTCGCCGGCGACTCACTTCGACGCGGTTGGCGCGCGGCGCTTCACCTCCTCCAGCCAGTTGAGGACGAGCGTCCATTGCGTGGGCGCCGATTCCTGTTCGGTTCCCTTCATCATGAGGAACCGCCGGCCGTCGCGAGAAATGTCGTAGCCCCCGTCATAGCGTCCCTCGAACAGCATCCGTGGGGTCTGGGAGCTGAACTCGCCCGCGGTGTTCACGCCGGAGGCCATCATGGCGTCGCCGCGGCGAAAGAACAACTCCCGCGCGTCCCTGGCCCAGAGCGGCAGGAAACCGCCGTCGGTGGAGACTTGCCATTTTCGCCCGCCGCCGGGAAACGGCTGCACGTGAATCTCGAATCGCCCCGATTCGTTGGACTGATAGGCGAGCCATCTCCCGTCCGGCGAAACGGCCGCGTCGGATTCGCTGAACGGCGTGTTGAGGAATGGCCGGGGTTTCCGGTCGCCTTCGAGCGGAAGGATCCAGAGGTCGGATTCTCTTGTGGGACTGAACTCGGTGTAGACCAGCATCTTGCCATCTGGCGACCAGCAGTCTGGAAGCTGATTGTGGGGGCTGGTGGTGAGCCACTCTTCGGGCCCGCTCCCGTCTGCGGCTTTCCAGAACAGGTTCGTAACAGGCAGCCCGGAGGTGAAAGTCACCCGCTTGCCGTCCGGCGTCCAGACCGAATAGATATTGTTGCCCCCGAAGGTGAGCCGTGTGGACCCTTTGCGCTCCAGATCATAGATCCAGATGTCGCGGTTGGGTCCATTCGTGTTGTGCCTGCCCAGCCGCCGCCCGTCGGGTGAGAGGCGGAAGAAGAAACCCAGGGCCCGGATTTCCGCCATCGGCTCGGCGGCTCCCCGGCGGTCCACCCACACCAGCGTGCGGTCGGCTTCCCCCATGGTGCCGGGAAGATAGACGAGGGAACCGTCCGCGGACAGGCTGAAATGGGCTCCGCCGGAGAGGTTGGTGATCACGCTCTCGAGAACCGGAAACGACGGCCCTGTCACCTCCAGTCGCCGCGGGTCGAATGGCGCGGCCAGCAGCCCCTCCGTGCGCGCATAGACCAGGTAGCCCGCGTTGGCGGAGTCGGCCGCGTAGCGCGCGTAACCGCCGCCGTGGAGCAGAATGCTCCGCCGGCCCGTCTCGAGCGATTGCACGACGATGCGCGCGTTCTCGAACCCGGTGTCGTTCCATATGGTAAACAACACCGCCTTGCCGCCCGGAAGAACCTGTGGCCAGCGATGACTCAGTTCCCCTTGGCCCAGCGTGGTGATCTGCTGGGGCGCGCCGCCGGCGGCGGAGATTCGGGAGAGTCCCGCGTTGCCCCGCGGCGTGAACACGATGGTGTCGTCTGGCCCCCAGGTTTCCCCACGAGCATTCGGCGCGTCGCCAAGAGTCACCGGCGCGCCACCGCGAAGGGAAACCTTCTTCAACTTCCGATCGGCAAAAAATCCGATCCACTGGCCGTCGGGCGAGAAGAACGGGTTGGAACCTCCCTCGGTACCGGAAACCGGCACGCTCTCGAGCCGATCGAGCGGCCGCAGGTAAATCAGCGTGCGTCCGTCGGAAGCGGCGACATAGGCCACCCGTTGCCCGTCCGGAGAGATAACCAGGGAAGAGCCACGGCCGAGGGCTACGGTCGCTTTCGGCGGCAACGCAACCGTCGCCCTCACCGGCGGCCGCGGCGCCTGCCGGGGCGCGCGGAACAGGCTCCAGACGGCAACGCCCGCGAAGACCGCCATCAGGGCGATCGGGAGCCAGCCGCCCGCGCGTCGCCAGGGCGCCGGCCGCGTGGGAGGCGGGCTCGCCCCGGTTACGGGACCGGAGAGTGCGCCGACGGCCTCCTCCAACTCCAGCCGCGCGTCGGCGATGTGGTGCAGGCGCCGCTCCGGCTCCTTGGCAAGACAGCGGCGCAGCAAGGATCGGATGCTCGCCGGCGTGCCCGCGGGGATTGCGCCGGCGTCGGGCTCGGCGCGTAGGATCGCGGCGAGGGAATCGGAGAAACTCTCGCCGGCAAAGGCCCGCCTGCCCGAGAGCATCTCGTACAGAACACAGCCGAACGCCCAGATGTCGGCCTGCTGGTCCACCGGCTTGCCGCGCGCCTGCTCCGGGCTCATGTAGGCGGCCGTGCCCAGGATGGCGCCGGCGCGAGTGGCGGCCGCCGTCTTGGTCGGCGCGTCGGCAACGCCCGCCGCGGCGGACGGCGGCTCGTCGCCCAGCGCCTTCGCCAGGCCGAAATCGAGCACCTTCACCTTGCCCCCCGGAGTGATCTTGATATTGGCCGGCTTCAAATCGCGATGCACCACGCCGCGCGCGTGCGCCGCTTCCAGCGCTTCCCCGATCCGCGCGGCCACACCGAGCGCCTCCTCGGCGGCGATCGGCCCGCGCGCGATCACCTCGGCCAGCGTCTCGCCGGGCACGTATTCCAGCGCCAGAAACGGCACACCGCCGGCCTGCTCGAAGCCGTAGATCGCGGCGATGCCCGGATGGTTCAGCGAGGCCAGCACCTTGGCCTCGCGCTCGAACCGCGCCAGCCGCTCCGGATCGCGGGCGAACTGCTCGGGCAGCACCTTGATGGCTACCTCGCGATCCAGCCGCGTGTCCCGCCCCAGGTACACCTCGCCCATGCCGCCGGCGCCGAGTTTGGCGGTGATCCGATAGTGTGCGAGCGTCGTGCCGATCATTCCGGTTCCTGCAATTGTACGAAACTGCCGGACGGAGTGCCCGGCTCTACCGGCTCAGCAACCGTTTCCGAGCCACGACCGTAAGGAATGGTATGACGTGATTCTTCGCAAGCAGGGACTAGCGCCGGGACTTGGAAGCCGCCGGAGCGGCCGCCACCTGCTTGTACATAGCCGCGCCGGGGTGGCGGCTGGCCAGCGCCTCCATGTGGGCCGCAAAGGCTGGGTACTGGTATTGCACACGCCAGCCCTCGACAACGGGCTTGAGCTTGAACCACATGGAAACGTGCTCGAAGGTGGTGGTCTGGAACAACTCCTCGTTGACCAGGCCCTTGGCGACCAGGGTGCAGACCAGGTCCCAGTAGCCGAGAGCCATGGCGACCGCCGCCGCACCCTTGCTGCCTTCCTTGTATTTACGGTTGAAGTCCTTGAAGTCCTTGAACTTGAGTTGGCGGCCGACGAAGTCGCGGGCGCGGCGCAGGGCGGCCTCGCGGCGCATGTCGTAGACCTGAAGAAGCAAGCGGGCGTCATCGACTGTGGGTTGGGGCATTGGTGATCCTCCAGAGTGAGCTTTCATCTTAGCTTGATGGCTACCTCGCGATCCAGCCACGTGTCCCGCGCCAGGTTCCGGACGGAGTGCGGCGAGCGGCGTGTAGCATAATGAAAATGCGGCGGTCCCGGCCATGAAGCTTTGCTATCTCGACGCGTTTTCCGGCATCAGCGGCGACATGAGCGTCGGCGCGCTGGTGGATGCCGGCGCCGACGCCTCCGCCCTGCTCGAGGCGCTCGGCTCGCTCGGTACCGGAGCCGCGTTCCGGCTGGAGAAGACCACCCGCGGCGGCATCGCGGCGACGAAATTCACGGTGGAGTGCGGGGAAGCGCGCGCCCATCGCACCCATCGTCACCTTCCGCGGATCCTGGAGATGATCGAAGCCTCGGCGCTCGCGGATCGCGCGAAACAGAACGCCTCGGCCGTGTTTCGCAAGCTGGGTGAGGCGGAGGCGCGAGTGCACGGCCTCGCCGTCGAGAAGGTCCATTTCCACGAGGTCGGCGCGGTGGACTCGATCGCCGACATCGCCGGCGCCTGCGCGGCGCTTGAGCTGCTCGGCGTGGAAGCCGTGGCCTGCTCGGCGGTCAATGTCGGCGGCGGCGTGGTGGAAAGCGAACACGGCACGCTGCCGGTGCCCGCTCCGGCCACCTCGGCGCTGCTTTCCGGCGCGCCGATCTATTCGCGCGGCCCGCAAGTGGAGCTGACCACACCCACCGGCGCCGCGCTCGCCGCCACGCTCGCCGGCCGGTTCGGTCCGCCGCCGCCGATGCGCCTCCTGGCGACCGGCTACGGCGCGGGAACGCGCGATTTCCCCGGACAGGCCAACGTGCTGCGCGTGCTGATCGGCGAGACCGCCGAAGCCGTCGAAGCGACCACCGTCTCGGTGATCGAGGCCAACATCGACGACTCCAATCCACAGGTGCTCGGCTACGCCATGGACCGCCTGCTCGAACACGGCGCGCTCGACGTCACTCTCTCGCCGCTCCAGATGAAGAAGAGCCGTCCCGGCACGCTGCTGCGCGTCATCGCCCGGCCCGAGGACCAGGAGACGCTCGCTCGGATGGTGCTCGAGGAGACCTCCACGCTGGGCCTGCGCATCCACGCCGCCGAGCGCCGCCTCCAGGCGCGCCGCACCGTCGAGGTGAGCACGCCCCACGGCACGGTGCGCGTCAAGGTGGCCGCCTCCGGCGCGTTCACCCCGGAGTACGAAGACTGCCGCCGGCTGGCGCGCGAAACCGGGACGCCGCTGCGGCAGATCCTCGCCGAGGCGAGCCACGCCTACCTTAAAAACGCGACATGAAATATTACCTGACCACGCCGATCTACTACGTCAACGCCGCTCCGCACATCGGCCACGTCTATTCGACCGCCGCGGCCGACGTTATCCGCCGCTTCCGGCGCATGCAGGGCTACGACGTGGTGCTCACCAGCGGCTCCGACGAGCATGGCCAGAATGTCGAACGCGCCGCCGGCGCCGCCGGCCGCACGCCCGCCGAGCACGCCACGCTCATGGCCGGGTGGTGGCGCCGCGAGTTCGACAGATTCGGCCTCAACGTGGACCGCTTCATCCGCACCTCCGACCCGCGCCACCACAAGAAGGTGCAGTGGATGTTCCAGCGGTGCCTCGAAAGCGGCTCCATTTACAAGGGCGCATACACCGGCCAGTACTGCTTCCGCTGCGAGCTCTACGTCAACGACGCCAATGCCGGCGATCCCTGCCCGGACTGCCGCCGGCCCACCGAAACGGTCACCGAGGAGAACTATTTTTTCAGGCTCTCCGCGTTCCAGGACCGCCTGCTCGAGTTGTTCGACAAGGACCCTTCGTTTGTACAGCCCGAATCGCGCCGCAACGAGGCCCTCTCCTTCCTCCGCCAGGGGCTGAAGGACCTCTCGATCACGCGCTCGAATCTCCACTGGGGCATCCCGGTCCCGGTGGAGGGCCATCATGTGTTCTACGTCTGGTTCGACGCGCTGATTTCCTACATGACGGCGGTGGATGGCGAGGATCTCTGGCCGGCCGACCTGCACCTGATCGGCAAGGAGATCGTACGCTTCCACGCCATCTACTGGCCCGCCTTCCTGATGGCCGCCGGCCTGCCGCTGCCCAAGCGCATCTTCGCCCACGGCTGGCTGCTGTTCGACAGCGAAAAGATGAGCAAGTCGCGGGGCAACGTGCTGCGTCCCTCGCCGATTCACACGGTGATGGGACTGGACGCGCTGCGCTATTATCTGCTGCGCGAGATCGTGTTCGGCCAGGACGGCAACTTCAGCCACGAGGCGCTGGTCAACCGCTATAACGCCGATCTCGCCAACGGCCTGGGCAACCTCGCCAGCCGGACGCTGAGCATGATTCACCAGTACCGTCAGGGCCGCATTCCGCCGGCCACGGCCGGGGTGAAGGCGGCGGTCGTCGAGGCCGCCCTCGGGGTGGTTCGCGCGACCATGGCCGCATTCGAGAACCTGGAATTCTCGCGTGGGCTCGAGTCGGTCTGGTCGCTGCTGGCGGTGGCCGACAAGTTCCTTGTGGAGAAAGCGCCGTGGGCGCTCATCAAGAAACCCGACGCCGATTCCCAGGCCGCGCTCGACTCCACTTTGTACACGGCCGCCGAAGTGTTGCGAGTGGCAACGGCGCTGCTCGCGCCGGTGATGCCGGAATCGACCGCGCGGATATGGCGGCTGCTCGGCATGAGCGGTCCGCTCGACCAGGTGCGGCTCGACCGCCTCGCATTTGGCGAGTTGCCGGCCGGCCAGCAGATCGGCGCTGTCGAGGCGGTCTTCCCTCGAATGGACGTGGCGCCGACGCTGGGGTACCTGCGCGTGCTGGAGGCGCTCGAGGATACGCGGCAGGCGCAGTCGCTCGGCGAACCGGCTCCCCCCGCCGATGCCACCGCGCAGACGGAAGGCTCGCCGGTCATCAACATAGACGAATTCTCCAAGGTCGACCTGCGCGTCGGCCAGGTGCAATCGGCCCAGCCGGTGAAGGGCGCCGACAGGCTGCTCCACCTGATGGTCGATATCGGCGAGCCCGCCCCGCGCAGCATCGTCGCAGGGATCGCCCAGGCCTACCAGCCCGAGCAACTGGTGGGGCGCAAGGTGGTGATCGTCGCCAACCTGCAACCGCGCTCGCTGCGCGGCATCCCGTCCAACGGCATGATCGTCGCCGCCTCGCTCCCCGACGGCGCGCCGGTGCTGGCGGGATTTCTCGAGGACGTCCCCATCGGGGCGCGCCTCAAATGACGCTGGTCGATTCGCACTGTCACCTGGACGCGTGCCAGTTCGATCCCGATCGCGACGCCGTGGTCCGCCGCGCCCTGGACGCCGGTGTCACGACGATGCTCACCATCGGAACCGGCGACGGCCCGCCGGACCTGGAAGCCGCCATTCGCCTCGCGGAGGGCTACCCCTGTCTGCTCGCCACCGTCGGCGTGCAGCCGCACGACGCGGCCAAGGCCGACTCGACCACCATCCCGCGTCTTCGCGAGTTGGCGCGGCATCCCAAGGTGGTCGCTTTGGGCGAAATGGGGCTCGACTATTTCCACGACCACGCTCCGCGCGAGCGCCAGCGCGATGTGTTCCTCGAGCAGTTGCAACTGGCGCGCGAAGCTCGCAAGCCGGTCATCATCCACACCCGCGACGCCTGGCAGGACACGTTCGCGATTCTCGGCGAGCACTGGCCGGAAGGCCTCGGTGGAATCTTCCACTGTTTCACCGGGGGACCCGAAGAGGCGCGCCGCGCGCTCGACCTCGGATTTCACCTCAGCTTCTCCGGAATCGTGACCTACCCCAAGGCGATGAATGTGCGGGAAGCGGCGCGGGCGACGCCGCTCGATCGGTTGCTGATCGAAACCGACGCGCCGTATCTGGCTCCGGCGCCCGACCGCAAGCGCCGCAACGAGCCCGCCTTCGTCGCCGAGACCGCGCGGCAACTCGCCGCGTTGCGTGGGGAGGGCTTCGAGGATCTCGCGCGCGCCACCGCGGCCAACTTCGCGCGCCTGTGTTTGCCATCCGCCGACGGCAGCGGGTAAACTGGACGGTTTCATGGGTTTCAGCCGTATCAGCTCGCTGACCGTGCCGGAGATCTTCGAGCTGGTGCGCGAGGATCTCCAGAAGGTGGAGCGCGAGATCAGCCTGGAATCCATCGCCGCCGTCGAAGTGGTCACCGCCGTCAGCCAGTACATGCAATCCAACGGCGGCAAGCGGCTGCGCCCGACGCTGCTGCTGCTGGCCTCGAAGCTAGCCGGGGAAACCACGCCCGCGGCCATCCGCCTGGCGGCGGTGGTCGAGATGATCCACACCGCCACGCTGGTGCACGACGACGTCATCGACAACGCGCGCGTGCGCCGCGGGCAGCCCTCGACCAACGTCGTCTGGGGCAACCACACCTGCGTGCTGGCCGGCGACTGGCTCTACATGCAGGCCTTCCAGGTGGCCGTGCGCGAGCGCAACTTCGCCTACCTGGATATTCTCATCGCCCTCACCCAGATGATGGTCGAGGGGGAGCTGCTGCAACTGGAGCGCATCGGTAAGATCGACGTCTCGGAAGCCGACTACATGGAGCTGGTGGACCGCAAGACGGCCAGCCTGTTCGCCGCCTGCGCCCGTCTGGGCGCGCTGGCCGGCGGCGCCGGCGAGATGTCCGAATCGCGCCTGGCCGACTACGCCTGGAATCTCGGCATGGCTTTCCAGCTTGTCGACGACGTGCTCGACTTCACTTCGCTCGAAGAGGTGCTGGGCAAGCCCGTCGGGAGCGACCTGCGCGAGGGCAAGGTTACTCTGCCGCTGATTTACGCGCTCGCCGACGCCCGCTCCGAGGAGCGGGGAGCGGTGGAAACCGTGATCCAGGACGGCGGCTACCAGCACGTGCCGTTCGCCCGCATCCTCGAGTTCATCCAGCGCCGCGACGGCATCGCCCGCGCCCGCCGGCGCGCCCAGGTCTTCACCGAGAAAGCCCGCGGCCTCATCGCCGGCTTTCCCGAATCCCCCTACCAGCGCGCACTGCACGCGCTCACCGACCTGATCACCGAGCGGGAGTACTGATGCGAGCCGCCCGCTGGTGCGCACTGCTGGCAGCGGGGGCGCTGGCCTCGCCGGCCGCCGATCCGGCGCTCGAAAAACTCGAGCGCGAGATGGCGCGCGTGGCCAGGGTGGGAGGCGGGGTGGTGGGCGCCGTCGCCATCCATATTGAATCCGGCCGCCAGGCTTCGCTCCACGCCGGCGAGCGCTTCCCGATGGCGAGCAGCTACAAGATTCCCATCGCCGTGAAGCTGCTCGACCTGGTCGACGCCGGCCGGGAGCGGCTCGACCGCATGGTCACGCTCGAGCCGGCCGACCTGCACCCGGGCAGCGGCACGCTGACCGCGCTGTTCAACAAGCCCGGCGTGGCGCTCTCGGTGCGCAACCTGCTCGAGCTGATGCTGCTGATCAGCGACAACTCGGCCACCGACGTCCTGCTGCGGCTGGCCGGCGGGCCCGAGGCGGTCACCGCGCGGATGCGCGAGCTCGGCGTCGACGGGATCCAGGTGAGCCGCCCCACCGCGCGCCTCATCGCCGACTGGTCCGGCGTCAGCCGCGTGCCGCCGGAGAGCGAGTGGACCCCGGATCTGTTCCGCAAGCTTGCCCTCGCGGTTTCCGCCGAGGACCGGCGCAAGGCCGCCGACGCCTTCGACACGGACCCGCGCGACACTGCGACCCCGGAAGCGATGGCCCGCCTGCTGGCGCGCATCCACCGCAAGGAGCTGCACAAGCCGGACACCGCCGAGCTGTTGCTCGACATCCTGCGTCGCTGCCAGACCGGCGAAGCGCGCCTGAAGGGGATTCTGCCGGCGGGCACCGTGGTCGCCCACAAGACCGGCACCATCGGCCGCACCACCAACGACGTCGGCATCGTGACGCTGCCGGACGGTGCCGGCCACGTCGCCCTGGCCGTGTTCGTCAAGGCGTCCGAGAAGGACGTCCCCGCGCGCGAGCGCGCCATCGCCGAGATCGCCCGCGCCGTGCACGACTTTTTCCTCTTCCAGCCGGCATCGCCCGCGGCGGCTCCGAGCCACGAAGCGCTGGCCGCGCGCATCCTGGCCGCGCTTCGGCTCGGGCGCGGCGAGCGTGTTTTTTTCGGAGCGACCACGGAGTCCTTTCGCGAACTGACCCGGCATCTCGGCGCCGGCATCGAGAAGGCGGGCGCGCGCGAGGTCGCCTCGATCGACCAGGCCGACGTCTACCTCTGGCTCCCCGCCGTGACGGCCGGCATGACTTCGGTAGGCCGGAAAGAACTGGCGGACTGGCTCGACCGGGGTGGCCCGCGGCGGCAGATCCATTTTCACTGGGGCGAAGGCAGCGTGCTGGCCGACGGGCTGGCGGGCCGTCATTCGCCGGAGCTGGACGCCGTCTACCAGGATGCCCTCGACATCGACTACGCCGCTCTCTCGGCCGCGCAGGATCGCGCCATCGCCCTGCTGCGGTCGGGCGTCGTGCGCGTCCGCACGCCCGCGGGCGCCGACGTCAGCTTTCGCGTCGGCAACCGGCCCTTCAACAAGCAGGACGGCGAAGCGTCCGCCGCGCGCATGACCTCCGCGCGTGTGCGCATCGACCGCGAGATCGAGCTTCCGGCCGGTGTGCTTCGCGTGGCGCCGATCGAGGAATCCGTGCGCGGGCGCATCGTGATTCCCTCGGCGCGCTTCGGCGACCAGACCGCGCGCGGGCTTCGCCTGGAGTTCGCCAACGGGCGGCTGAAGAGCCTCGAAGCCGGCGAAAACCAGGCGCTCGTGGAAAAGGCGCTGAGCGCCGGCGGCGACGCCGCGCGCAGCTTTCGTGAATTCGCGCTCGGCTTCAACCCGAAGCTCCGCGCTCCCGCCGGCAGCCCTGTTCTGCCCTATTACGGATACGGCGCCGGCGTGGTTCGACTCAGCCTGGGGGACAACCAGGAACTGGGCGGCGCCGTCCGCGGCGGCTTCGTACGCTGGTTCTTCTTCCCCGACGCCACCGTCTCGGTGAACGGCAAGGTCCTGGTCCAGGACGGCCGCCTGCTTCCGTGAAACGTAACAGCTCCATAGTCCTCCACAGGCACTCCAGCCAGCTCGGCTGCCTTCCCTAAGTTCACCGTTTCAGAATTACGATGACGTATGTTCCCAGACGTGGCGCAGACACTCGTGTCTGCCGCGCCGAGACTCATCTCGGCGCACGGGGCCGCCCAACCAGGCGTCGGCAGGAGTGCCGACGCGGCAGGCTGAGAGCCTGCGCCACGCCACGCTGCTCGCCGATACGTCACCGTAATTGCGAAATGCAGTACTAAGGAAGCCCGCCCCTGCCGGTACCCGCGCCGATCATGCCCTCTTCGTAACGCCCGTACAGCGCCAGCGCCTCCAGCTTCAGCGTTGCCTGCGCACAAGCACCGAGCTTGTGTAAGCTTCGGATGCCATGTAGAATACTATGGCAGATTCGATGTCGAAGGCAAAGATGGCGCAATCGCGCGAAGATCTCCCGGCACGAGTAAAGGGGCTTCGCCAGAGGCTCAACCTCACCCAGGAACAATTCGCCCAGAAGGTCGGAGTGACTTACAGTACTGTGAACCACTGGGAGAACGGTAAGCGGTCGCCGCAGCCGTTCCTCTTGCGGCGTCTTCAGGAAATCAATGAGGAACTGAAGGCGTCGGGCGCAACGCTCCCGGAGCCAAGGCGGGCCGGCCAGCCGGTTGAGCGAGAGATCAGGAAAATGACCCGGCGGATCGTCCGCCAGTTCAATCCGGAGCGTGTGATCCTGTTCGGGTCCCATGCACGCGGAGACGCCGGGCCGGATAGCGATGTGGATCTGCTGGTGGTGATGGCGGTGAAAGGGTCGCGGCGGGAGAAGGCGATCGAGATTCGAGTGGCCCTTCATGACATCCGAGTGCCGAAGGACATTCTCGTCACCACCCCGGAGGACTTTGAGTGGCGGAAAGAAATCCCCGGCACGATCGAGCGCCCCGCGGCGCAGGAAGGCAAGCTCCTGTATGCCCGGAGATAAAAGCCCGGCGCGGGTGGCGGCAGAGTGGGTGGTGAAGGCCGACAATGATCTCAAGAACGCCACCCATACCTTGAAGCTCGGCCAGGCGTGTCCGGCCGATACGGTATGTTTTCATGCGCAGCAATGCGCAGAGAAGTATCTGAAGGCGTACCTGGTGTTCCTAAGGCTGGACTTTCCGAAGACGCACGAGATTGAAAAGTTGATCTCTCTGCTGCCGGCGGGAGCTCGACCCAAGCTCAGGGTTGAGGAGCAGGCCCGTTTGACAGAGTATGCTGTGACTCCCCGCTATCCTGGCTGGCGCGAAGTCACACTGGCCGAAGCGCGGCGGGCCGTGCCCCTGGCCCGGCGTGTCCGCAAGCATGTGCGCTCCCTGCTGCCGAAAGACGCTCTCAGGCCCAGGCAGCGCTGATCTGAGCTTGCGCCGTGCTCAGGTTCGAAGGAACTGTGCCCGTGCGACCGCGGCGATATAATCGTGCTCTCGCTGTCGGCGGCAAGCTCTTTATCGCGCGTTAAGGCGATGGGCCCGGTTACGAACTGGGCGGCCAGGACGACGACTTTATACCTTCAGGTATGATCGATTAGGAGTGGGATCATGACCAAACGGACGTTTACGCCGATTCTGTTACTCTGCCTGACGCTGACCGGCATCCTTTGTCGGGCGCAGGAAGTGCGCGGAACGATTCTCGGCCGCGTCACCGACGCCCAGGGCTCGGTGGTGCCTAATGCCGTCGTGCGCGTCATCAACACCGGCACCGGAATCGCCGTGACCTTGCAGACCAACGAGGCGGGCAACTACCAGGCCCCCTACCTGCTGCTGGGGACCTATCGCGTCGAGGCGGAAGCCGCCGGCTTCAAGCGAGTGCATCGCGAAGGCCTCGAGGTGCGGCTGGGCGACCGGTTGGAGATCAACCTCCAGTTGCCTGTCGGCGAAGTCACCGAAACGGTGAACGTGGAAGCCCCGACGCCGATGCTGGAGACCGCTTCGGCGTCGATGGGCACGGTGGTGGACTCCCGCCGGGTCTCGGATCTGCCGCTGGCCCACGGCAATCCTTACCACCTGATGCAACTGGCGATGGGAGTGGCCTTCACCGGAAACCCGGCGCTGGACCGCCCGTTTGAGCCGTCGCACATCGCCAACTACGCGATGGACGGCGCGCGCGGATTGCGCAACGAGTTGTCGCTCGACGGCGTGCCGAACACCTCCTCGACCGCCGGGCGCAACGAGATTGCCGCCGCCTTCGTTCCTCCCAACGACGTGGTCGGCGAAGTCAAGATCCAGACCGCTGCCTTCGACGCCGCGGTGGGGCACACGCAGGGCGGCGTGGTGAGCATGAGTCTCAAGTCCGGGACCAACCAGCTCCACGGCACGGCGTACTACGTGAAGATGGCCCCCGAGCTGACGGCCAACGACTACTTCGCCAACGCCAGAGGGCAAGCTCGCGGCGAGTTCACCTATAACCGTTGGGGCGCGTCGCTGAACGGCCCGGTCATCCTTCCGAAGCTCTACGACGGGCGGAACAAGACCTTCGTGATGTACGGTTACGAAGGCATTCACGAAACCCGACCGCGCGGCGGCGTGTTCACGGTACCCACAGAGGCTCAGCGAAACGGCGATTTCTCCGCACTGCTCCGGATCGGATCCAATTACCAGCTCTATGATCCAGCCACGCGCCGGGCTGTCGCCGGCGGGCGTTTCCAATCCAACCCGATCCCGGGTAACATTGTCCCGGCGTCGCGCATCAGCCCCATCGCGCGCAACATTCTGAAGTACTACGCCGCGCCGAACGTGGCGGGTACGGTAGACTTCCGCAATAATTTGTCCCTTCCCAACGCGCCGGAGCCCATCACCTACTACACCCACACGTGGCGTCTGGATCACAATCTGAGCGACCGGCATCGGGTTTTTGGCCGGGCCAATGTCTACAAGAGGGACAGCAATTACAACAACTGGTTTGAAAACGCCGCCACCGGACAGTGGTTCCAATTCCTGTCCCGGGGAGCGTCGTTCGACGACGTGTACACGTTCTCGCCGTCGTTCATCATGAATTTGCGCTACGGCTACAACCGCTTCATCCGGACCTTCGACGCCAATCCGCTCAGCTACGGCTTCGATCTGACTTCGCTGGGTTTTCCGGCCTCCTGGAATAACGCGATCCCACCGAGCGTCCGCCGCTTCCCGGTAATCAACATCGGCGGCTATACATCGACGTACAACGGCGTGTTGTGGCGGCCCAACGACACCCACGCCTTCGTGGCCGCGTTCGACAACATCCGCGGCTCGCATGCCATCAAGTTCGGCATGGAGTACCGCGTCTACCGCAAGAACCAGGTGAACCCGGACAACGCCTCGACCGGCACGCTGACATTCGCCGACACCTACACGCGAGGTCCGCTGGACAATTCACCCGGCCAGCCGATCGGCGGCGGGCTGGCTTCCCTGTTACTGGGAATCCCCACCGGCGGCGGCGTGGATCGGCGCTCGACTTTCGCCGAGCAGTCCACCGTCTGGTCTTTCTACGGCCAGGATGACTGGAAAATCACCAGCCGTCTGATCCTGACGCTCGGTCTGCGTTACGAGATTGAAGGCCCGCTCACCGAGCGCTTCGACCGGACGGTGCGCGACTTTGATCCGGGCGCGGCCCTGCCGATCGAAGCGCAGGCGAAAGCCAACTACGCGCGGAATCCGACTCCGGAAGTGCCCGCTGCACAATTCAACGTACGCGGCGGGCTGACCTTCGCCGGCGTCAACGGGCTGCCGCGTACGCTTTGGCAGCGTGACACGAATAATTTCATGCCGCGGATCGGCATTGCTTACACGCTGAATCCGAAAACCGTGTTTCGCGTCGGCTACGGCGCCTTCTTCGGTCTGCTGGGCGTGTCGCGCGGCGACGTAATCCAGACCGGCTTCAGCCAGACAACCAACCTGATCCCGACGCTGGACGGCGGGCTGACCTTCGTGGCCACGCTGGCCAACCCGTTCCCGGACGGATTCCGCGAGCCGGTGGGTTCCGCCGAAGGAGCGATGACTTTCGTGGGTCAGGGCATTTCCTACATCTACTCGCGGCCCCATTCGGCCAAGATGCAGCGCTGGCAGTTCGGGATCCAGCGCGAGCTGCCGCACCGCATCATGCTGGAGGCGGCCTATGTCGGCAACCGTGGTACGGACATCGAGACCAGCCGCAGCTTGAACGGCATTCCGCTGCAATACCTCAGCACGAGCCCGACGCGCGATCAGCCGAAGATCGACTATCTGAGCACGAATCTGCCGAATCCGTACAGCCCGCTGCTGCCGGGTACGGGCCGGGCGGGCACTCTGATCGGCCGGTCCTCGCTGCTGACGGCCTACCCTCATTTCACCGGCCTCGGCACGTTCACCGGCGAAGGCACATCGTCCTATCATTCGCTGCAAACGAAGTTCGACAAGCGGTTTTCCAACGGCTACACGCTGCAAGCCACCTGGACCTGGGCGAAGACCATGGAGGCGAGCGGTTTTCTCAACGACGCCGATCCGGCTCCCTATCGCCAGATTTCGGATGTGGACATCCCGCACCGCTTCTCGGCCAGCGGCATCTGGGAATTGCCCGTCGGCCGCGGGCGCGCGCTGCTGACGAACGCCTCCGGCTTTGCCAACGCCCTCGTCGGCGGCTGGCAGGTGCAGGGCATCTACTCGTACCAGATGGGCCAGCCGCTGGGCTGGGGCAACGTCATTTTCACCGGCGACATCAAGAACATTCCGCTGTCGCGCGGCGAGCGCACTGTGGAGCGATGGATCAATACGTCCGCCGGTTTCGAGCGGGACACCCGGCGGGCGCTCTCGTTCAATCTCCGCACCTGGCCCAACCGCTTCGCCGGCATCCGCGGGCCGGGCATGAACAACTGGGACGCCTCCGTGCTGAAGAACACGAAGATCGGCGAGCGGTTCAACGTGCAGATTCGCGGCGAATTCCTCAACGCCTGGAATCACCCGATGTTCAATGGTCCGAACCTCGACCCCTACAACACGGCGTTCGGGCAGATCACGACCACCCGCGGTTATCAGCGGCGCGTTCAACTGGGCGCAAAACTGATCTTCTGATCCCGGGCAATCCACCCGCGGGCGGCTTTCCGGCGGAACCAAGTTCTCGACGGGTGCGTAGTAGAACTAGACCGTCTAAGCTGATTGCATGGACATCCCGCGCAAGGACGCCGCCCGCCGTCGCTGGATCCATCGACTGGTCGGAATAGGCAGCGTGGTGGTCGCCATCCCTCTCATCACGCTGGGGCTGAACCGGCTGAGACCCGCCGCCCCGGGTGTGGAGCGGTCCACGGTTTGGCTGGACACGGTCCAGCGCGGGCCGATGGTCCGCCAGGTCCGCGGACTGGGAACACTGGTGCCCGAGAATATTCTCTGGATTCCGGCCATCACCGACGGCCGCGTCGAGCGCATTCTGCTCAAGGCCGGCGCGCAGGTTCGGGCCGACACCATCCTGCTGGTGCTCAGCAACCCGCAACTGGATCTGGACGCCCTGGACGCCGACTACCAGGTCAAGGGCTCCGAGGCGGAGCTCGCCGATCTGCGGTTCAGGCTCGAGAGCCAGCGGCTCACCCAACAGGCCGAGCTTGCGCGCATCCAGGCGGAGCTTCAGAAGGCCCGGCTCCAGGCCGATCGCGACGCCGCGCTGGCCAGCAACGGCCTGATCGCCGACATCAGCGTGAAGCTCTCCCGCACCACCGCCGAGGAGCTGGAAAAGCGGGTCCAGGTGGAGCAGGAGCGGCTGACGATCATGCGCGACTCGGTCGAGGCGCAGCTTGCCGTGCAGCGCGCCAGGATCGAGAAGCTCAAGGCGCTGCACCAGTTGAAACGCAGCCAGGTGGACGCGCTGCGCGTGCGATCCGGGGCCGCCGGCGTGCTCCAGCAAGTGCCGGTGGAGGTCGGCCAGCGGCTGGCGGCCGGCACCATCCTGGCCAAGGTCGCCCAGCCGACGAAGCTGAAAGCGGAGCTGAAGATCGCCGAGACGCTGGCCAAGGACATCGCCATCGGCCAGGCCGCTATCGTCGACACGCGCAACGGCACCATCCCCGGCCGGGTTTCGCGCATCGACCCGGCGGCGCGCGAGGGCACCGTGGCGGTCGACATCCGCCTGGAAGGCGCCCTGCCCCAGGGAGCGCGGCCGGATTTGAGCGTCGACGGAGTCGTCGAGCTGGAGCGCCTCGCCGACGTGCTTTTCGTCGGCCGGCCCGTCTTCGGCCAGCCGAACTCCACGGTCAGCATCTTCCGGCTGGAAAAAGACGGGCGGCACGCGCAGCGTCTCCAGGTCAAGCTCGGCCGCACCTCGGTCAACACCATCGAGATCGTGGAGGGTTTGCATCTCGGCGACCAGGTGGTGCTCTCGGACATGTCCGCCTGGGACGCGCACGACCGCGTGAGGCTGCAATGAAGATATCGCGAAGAGTGAATCCAAGATGAACAACGATTCCCAGGCTCTGATCAGCCTTCGGGACCTGAGTAAGATCTTCCTCACCGACGAGGTCGAGACGCATGCCCTGGACGGGATCCACCTGGAGATCCGCCGCGGTGAGTACGTCTCGATCGCCGGCCCGAGCGGCTGCGGTAAATCGACGCTGCTTTCGATCCTCGGCCTGCTCGATTCGCCCAGCCAGGGGCGCTACCTGCTCAACAACCGGCCGGTGGAGAACCTGAAGGCCTCCGAGCGGGCCCGCATACGCAACCGGGAAATCGGTTTCATCTTCCAGGCGTTCAACCTGATCGGCGACCTGACCGTGTACGAGAACGTCGAGCTGCCGCTCACCTATCGCGGCATGCCGTCCGCGGAGAGGAAGCGCCGCTGCCAGGAAGCGCTCGAGAAGGTGGAGATGTCCCATCGCATGAAGCACTACCCGTCGCAGCTCTCCGGCGGCCAGCAGCAGCGCGTCGCCGTGGCCCGCGCCCTGGTCGGCGATCCGCTGATCCTGCTCGCCGACGAGCCCACCGGAAACCTGGACTCGAAGAACGGCGAGGCGGTCATGACCCTGCTGCGCGGCCTCCAACAGGCCGGGGCGACGATTTGCATGGTGACTCACGATCCGCGTTACTCACAATATGCCGACCGTACCGTCCAACTGTTTGACGGACGCATCGTGGAGGAGAAAACCGCGGAGGGGACCGGATAAAGCGCGCGGGAGTCGCCATGAGAACGCTGCTCCACGATATCCGCTACGCATTTCGCAGCCTCCGCCGCAGCCCCGGCTTCACCGCGACCGCGCTGCTCACCCTGGCCCTGGGCATCGGCGCCACCACGGCGATTTTCACCCTCGTCAATGGCTTCCTGCTCCGTCCGCTGCCCTACCCCAAGCCCGACCGCCTGGTGTTTCTCTCGGAGACCTCCGAGCAGGTGCCGAACATGTCGATCTCCTGGCCGAACTACCAGGACTGGGTGGCGCAGAACCGCGTCTTCGACGGGATCGGCGCGTTCCGCGGCAGCGGATTCATCCTGATCGGCCAGGGCCAAGCCGAGCGCCTCCTCGGCGCGGAGTGCACCGGCGCACTGTTTTCGATCCTGGGAGTGAAACCCGCGCTGGGACGCACGTTCCAGGTCCGCGAGGAACAGCCCGGCGGCGAGCGGGTGGTGGTGTTGAGTCACGGCTTGTGGAATCGCCGCTTCGGCGGCGACAAGGGCATCCTGGGCCGGGCGCTGACGCTGAACGGCGACGTCCACACCGTGATCGGTGTCATGCCCGCCGGGTTCCAGTTCCCCACGCCGCAGATCGAGCTGTGGTCCTCCCTCGGCCGGCGCGCCGACCAAATGGCCGAGCGCGGCAGCCATCCCGGCATCTACGCCGTAGCCCGGCTCAAGCCCGGGCGCGGACTCGATCAGGCGCGCTCCCAGATGAACACCATCGCCGGCCGGCTGGCCGGGGAGTACCCGAATACTAACCGCGGCAACGGCGTCATCGTGACCTCGCTCCACGAGCGGGCGGTTCGCGGCATACGCCCGGCCCTGATGGTGCTCGGGGTCGCCGTCATCCTGGTGCTGCTGATCGCCTGCGCCAACGTCGCCAACCTGCTGCTGGCACGCGCCACCGCCCGTTACAGGGAGTTCGCCGTGCGCGCCGCGCTCGGCGCAGGCCGCTGGCGCCTGGTTCGTCAGTTGCTCACCGAGAGCCTCCTGCTGGCGCTGCTCGGCGGCGCCGCCGGGCTGGCGCTCGCCCGGGCCGGAACGCGAGCACTGATCGCGACGCTCCCCATCGGCACGCCGCGCATACACGAAGTCGTGGTCGACGGCGAGGTGCTCTTCTTCGCACTGGCCGTCTCGGTGTTCTCCAGCGTCCTGTTCGGGCTGGCCCCGGCCTGGCGCGTCTCGCGCCGGGACCTGCACGCGACCTTGAAGGAGGGCGGGCGGGGGTCCGGCGGCTCCAGCGGCCATCGCCGGTTCCGAGGCGCGCTGGTGGTGGCCGAGGTCGCGCTGTCGATGGTGCTCCTGGTCGGCGCCGCGTTGCTGCTCCGCAGTTTCGGCAACATGATCTCGACGAATCCCGGCCTCAACGTCGAAAACGTCCTGACGCTCCAGGTCGCACTCCCGCCCCGGTACAAAGAGCCCCAGCGGCAGTGGGGGCTGATTGAGAGCTTAGTCGGGAAGGTGAAGACGCTCCCGGGAGTTCAGTACACCGGGGCCGTGCTGCCGCTGCCCATGGGCGGCAGCGGCTGGCAGACCAGCTTTTCCGTCGAGGGCGCCCCCGAGCCCGATCCCGGCAAGGTTCCGTCCACCGACTGGGCCCGCGTGACGCCGGAGTACTTCCGCGCGATGCGCATCCCTCTCCGGCGCGGCCGCGTGTTCACCGAAAGCGACTCTATCGACGCACAGCGCGTGGCCGTGATCGATGAAACCTTTGCACGCCGGTACTGGCCCCAGGAGAATCCCATCGGCAAACGCATCCGCTTCGGCAGCCACAATGCGCCGAACCCGTGGATGACCATCGTCGGCGTCGTGGGCCACGTGAAAAACTACGGCGTCGACCAGGACTCGCGGGTGGAAACCTACGTTCCCTTCGCCCAGATGCCGGGCTCCCAGTTCTCCCTGGTGGTGCGCTCGCACACCGATCCGGCCGCGCTCACCGCCGCCGTCCGCTCCGAGCTGCGCTCGCTCGACCCGGACCTGCCGGCCTACAACGTTGCCACCATGGAGCGCATCTTTTCCGACCTGGCCGCGCCGCGTCGACTGGCCGCCTTGTTGCTGGCCCTCTTCGCCGCGCTCGCGCTGCTGATGGCCGCCGTCGGCATCTACGGCGTCATTTCGTACTCGGTGAGCCGGCGGACCGGCGAGATCGGCGTGCGCATGGCGCTGGGCGCCGGTGCGCGCAACATCTTCCGGCTCGTGCTGCGCGAAGGGGCCCTGCTGGCGGGCCTCGGCGTCGCGGTGGGCCTGGTCGCCGCGTTCGCCCTCACCCGCTTCCTCGAGACCTTCCTGTTCGGCGTCCAGACCAGGGACCGCGCCACCTTCGTCGCCGTTCCGGTCGTGTTGGCCGCCATCGCGCTGGTGGCTTCCTGGGTTCCGGCGCGGCGCGCCACGCGGGTGGACCCGGTGGTGGCGCTGCGATTCGAGTGACGCGGGTTAGCCTTACATCGGCGTTTCGGGGAGAATCGTGAACCCCTCCCTCCCGGCCGCTTCCCGCAAACGGGCATCCAGGCACACGAAGGCTCGCCCGACAGGTTTCTCTTCCGCCCAGATCAGCGCCGCTGCTAACTGCATCGCGTCGGCAGCTCGTAGGGAGTGAACCGCCAGCAGACGGAGCGCGCGACCACGCACGCTGCGGATCGGCTGGACTTCGTGCCACGCCGAGGCGAGTTCCTCCAATGCCAGGAGGGCCATGCGTGTTTCGCCAGGCGCGAGCTGGCCGAGACGCCTCTGCCGCTCCAGGGCGGAGCAGATTTCCACCGGGCTCGCCCACCACACGACCGGCGCGCCCTGGCTGCGCGCAATCCGCCTCAAGTTCCCGGACTCCGGTTCTTCCAGGCACAGAGGAATCACTGCCGAGGAATCCCAGAAGCTCATCGCCCCTGTTCCCGCTCCTCGACGAGCGCCGCCCGAACCGCCGCTTTCGGGTCCGCCGGCTTGGGGAGATTCCACCAGGCCGGCCCCAAGGTTCCGCTGCCACGCCGGATCACTCCCTGGGCCTCCAGAGCAATCAGCCTTCTCTCCTCCGGGTCACGGGCCCGAACCTCGGACACCGGAACAATTCGGGCAATCGGTTTCCCCCTCTCGGTTACCAGCAACTCGTCGCCGGCTTTCACGGCGGCCAGGTAGCGGCTCAGGGAAGCCTTCAAGTGCGCGACCGGGGCGACTTTCATAGACCTTATTAGTCTTTCACAAATGATCAGAGTAGTCAACTATATCTGGTGTATCTGGCCGATCATCACCCGCCGCCCGACGCCAGCTCGGCCTCCTCGGCGGCGCCGGCGGGATCCTGGTGGCCCTGTGGTCAACCGCTTTTCTCCGCGCCTTTCTCACCACGCGCTCCGGCTTTCTGCCCGACGTCCAGGTCGACTTCACCGTCCTGGTGGCGACGTTTCTGCTTTCGCTCGTCGCCGGGCTCGCCTCCGGGCTCGCGCCCGCGCTGCACGCCTCTCGCGGAGAGCTCCAGGATGCGCTCTAAGGAAGGCTGGGGCCATCTCAGCGAATCGGCCCCCAGGCAGCGCCTCCGCCGCAGCTTGCTGGTGGGGCAGGTCGCCGTGGCCACTCTGCTCGTGGTCATCACAGGGCTGACGCTTCGCACGCTGCTCGCCTATCGCGCCATCGATCTCGGCTTCCACCCGGATCACGTGCTCACCTTCCGCCTGGAAGCGCCCAAGTACAAATACGCCGATCCGCGCCAGGCCGCCGCCTTCCTGGGGCGCGCGCTCGATGGGGTCTCCCGGGCGCCTGGTATTCAGGTGGCCGGCGCCGGCAGCCGCATCCCCACCGAGGGCAGCCGCAATAATCCCACGCGCTCCTTCTCGATCGCCGGGCGCTCCGCGCCGACGGATCGCGAACTTCCCTGGGTCGTCGATCTCATCGTGACCCCTGGCTACTTCGAAGCCCTGGGCGTTCCGCTGCTGGCGGGGCGCCTTCTCGAACGCCGAGACACGACCGCTGTCGCACCCGTCGCCGTGGTCAGCCGCGCCCAAATCAAGCTCGGTTCGGTCGACTCACCGCACCCTTGGATCACCATCGTCGGCGCGCGCGCTGACCTTCCTGGCGCGAACCGACGGCGATCCCGCCGCCCTCGCCCAACCCGTTCGCTCCGCCGTCTGGGGCCTGGACAGGGAACAGCCCGTCCTCGCACTCCGTACCATGGAGCAGGTGCTTCGCGAGGGTTTGTCTGGGGTGGACTTGGTCGGCGCGCTCCTGGTTGTGGGCCAGGCGCACGGAGCGTCGCTCGCCGGCATCGCCATCAGTCCCTGGGATCCGCTCACCTTTGCCGTGGCCGGCGTATTTCTTTTCGCCGTGGCCGCCGCGGCCGGCTGGATGCCCGCTCGCCGCGCGGCATCCGTCGCCCCCCTCATCGCTCTGCGTCATGAATAGCGACTTCGACTAAGATGGTTCCTGCGCGCGAGTTGGCGACATGATCCGGCTGGTCAACCTGGAGCGATCCTACGAGAGCCCCGCCGGCAAGTTCTTCGTGCTCCGGCGCATCCATCTGGAGATCCGCGAAGGGGAGTTCATCACCATCATGGGTCCCTCGGGCGCCGGCAAGTCGACGTTGTTGAGCATCCTCGGCATGCTGGACAACTCCTGGACCGGCGAGTACCACCTGTTCGACCACGCCGTGCACCAGTTGAAGCCCAGGCATCGCATCGAGCTGAACAAGAAGTACATCGGCTTCGTCTTCCAGAGCTACCACCTGTTGGACGACCTCACCGTCTACGAGAACCTCGACGTGCCGCTCTCCTACCGCAACATCAAGTCTTCCGAGCGCGCCGGAATTGTCTGCGACGTGCTGGATCGCTTCCAGATCGTCGGCAAGAAGGATCTCTACCCCAACCAGCTCTCCGGCGGCCAGCAGCAGTTGGTCGCCGTGGCGCGGGCCGTAGTAGCCAGTCCCAGACTTATCCTCGCCGACGAGCCCACCGGCAACCTCCACTCCACCCAGGCCGGCGAGATCATGGAGCTGTTCAGCAAACTGAATCGTGAAGGGACCACTATCGTCCAGGTGACTCACTCGGAGCGGAACGCCTCCTACGGTCACCGCACCATTCAACTCCGCGACGGTTGGGTGGAATCGGAAACCGCCGTTACGAACTGAGCCGCGCGCGTCAGCAAGCGGGCCCGGCGACGGCGGACATCGCTCGGCCGACCGGCTCCTCCAGCAGCGGCCCCAGTTCAGCAGCGAGATGGGCCACGTGCGGCTCCACCAGGAGCGAGTCGTGCGCGCCGGGCGTCGTTCGGGTATCGAATCCCGCCCGGGCGAAATCCTTCCAGCCCAGGCGTTCGTCTTCGAGAACCTCGGTCCTGGGATTATGCTCGGCGGCCAGAAACTGCACGACGGGAACCTTCAGGGGGCCGGGCCTGTATTCCTGCGCCGCGCGCGCGATCCGGACCCCGGGAGCCGCCGCGGCGGCAGCCTGTTCCCCCCAACCGATCTCCCGGATTCGACGGCGCAGGCTCGCCCGCAACCGGCGTCGCAACAGCCGCTGGAGCATCAGTCCGTGCGCGGAAAGATCGCGTGCAACCGAGTGCACCGCGCCGCGGAGGATGGCCGCGGCCATCGGCAGCAGCGCGTGCCGGTAACGCCGCCAGCTACGAAGCAGTCTCGGATAGCCGGGCGTCGGCACGTCGAACAGGAGCAACCGCATCGGCCGGCGACCGCTTGCCTGGAGCCGGCGCGCGGCTTCAAACGCCACGATGCCTCCGAAACAATGACCGCCCAGCACGAACGGCCCCTCGGGAAGATGCTGTCGTATCTCGACCTCGACCCGCTGGGCCAACTCTTCCACAGTCTCCGCCATCGGGCGGTTTCCGCTTTGCCCGTGGTTGAGCGCCCAGGGGTTGAGGGCATACACGGGCTGGGCTTCGTCGAACCGCGCCGCCAGATAGCGGAAATAGTAGGGGTCGCTGCCGTTGGCCGGGACCAGGTACAACGGCACGCCCGGGCCTCTCCCTCGCAGCCAAATCACCGCGGCGCCGTGCTCGGGATCCTGTTCGCCGAGGTGCACCAATGCGGCCAGGTTCGCGATGGTCGGTTGTTCGAAGAACACCGCGGGCGAGGGGTGGGAACCGAATTCCTTCGCCACCTCGGCCAGCATCACGGCGGCGGCGAGCGAGTCCCCGCCGAGCCGAAAGAAATCGGAATCGGGCCGCGGCTGCTTCACTCCGAGCTGGGCGCCCCAGATCTCAGCCAGGCGCGCCTCAATCCCCTGCGTCGCGCCGCGACCGGCCGGCGCCGCCTCCGCCCCGTGCGGAGAATCGTTCCCGATCCAGTTGTGAAGATCGCCGCGTTTCAGTTTCCCCGTGGGGCCTTTCGGGATGTGATCCACAAAGTGGATCGAGCGCGGAATCTTGTGCCGGGCCAGCCTCTCGCGCGCACGGGCGCGAAGTTCCTCTCCGCTCACGTCCATACCCGGCCGCAGAACGACCGCGGCCTCCACGTCCTCGCCAAGCCGCGTGTGGGGCACGCCGAAAACCGCCACTTCCGCCACCGCCGGATGGCCGGCGAGCTCCTTTTCCACTTCGAACGGCGACACCTTCTCTCCACCGCGGTTGATCAGTTCCTTGATACGGCCGGTGAAGAAAAGGTAGCCGTCTTCATCCAACCATCCCAGGTCGCCGGTGCGCAGCCATCCTTCGTAAAACGATTCCCGGTTGACCTCCTCGGCGCCCACGTACCCGGGCGTGACGGCGGGCCCGCGCACCAGGATCTCCCCCTGTTGTCCCGGAGGGACCAGGCGACCGGCCTCACCCAGGATTGCGATCTGCGGGCCGTAGCTCACGCCCGCCGAGCCGGGTTTTCGCCTTCCGGGAGGCATCGGGCTGCTGGCCACTGAGCCCGTTTCCGTCAATCCGTAGCCTTCCACCACCGGTACGCCCAGGGCCGCCTCGACGCGCAATCGCAGCGGTTCCTCCATCACTGCGCCGGTCGAGCGCACAAAGCGTAAAGATGCCGGTGGCTGCCGGCCGCTTGTCGCCACCAGATCGAGGACGGCCCTGTGCAGCGTCGGCCCTCCCGAGTACCAGGTGGGCCGGTAATCTTCCATCCACGAGAAAAACTGCATGGGGTCGAACCCGGCAGTGGAGATCACCATTCCGCCGGCCACCAATTCCGCCACGGAGGACTTCAGGCCATGGAGGTGGAACAGCGGCATCATGTTGAGGAACCGATCCCTCGGGCTGAGTTCGAACGCACGCCCGATGCAGGCGCACTGCGCCGCCATGTTGCGGTGGGTCAACCGCACCAGCCTGGCCCGGCCCGTGGTCCCCGAGGTGTGCAGCAGCAGGGCGGAGGCGTGTTCGTCCGTTACCGGCCACGCCTCGGCCGCCGTGTCTGGGCTGCCTCGCAGGCGGAAGACGCCCGCCGGATCCCGTTCCCTCCATTCGGCTTCGAGAATCCGGATTCCCAGACTTCGCGCCGCGGCCGTGGCCGGACCTTCGTATCCGGACCTGACGATCACCGCGTCGGCGCTCAGGTCCCTCAGGTAATACTCGTACTCGCTCTCTGTGAGCGCCGGGTTCAGCGGTGCGCCTGCGCCTACCGACACCACACCGAGGAACGCCGTGATCAACTCGGGGACGTCCGGAAGAATCAGGGCCACCACCGGCGCCCTGCCCGCGACCAAGCCTTGCAGCGCACCGGATGTTTCTGTAATCTGCTGCCACAAGCGCTGGAAGCTGAGCGGCTCGCGTCCCGGGGCGCAGAGCGCAAGCGCCTGTGCACGGGTGTCGCTCCAGTGCCGTATCGCCTCCAGCGGATCCGGTTCCTTCATCATCGGATGAAACATTTATCATATCCGAGAGCGCGCTGATTCTATGCGACCGCGAGGGTCACAGGGGCGGTTTGCGCACCTCTACAAGCCTGATAAGATGAGTTCCTGCGAGGCGATATGCCTTCTTCCAGACGAGAATTGTTGATCGCCGCGACGGCCGCAGCCCTGCCGGGTTACGCCGCCGGCGCCGGCGAGACCCGGGAACGGCGCGTGCGGCTGGCGGTTTCCACTTATTCCTACTGGCACTTCCGCACCGAGCGATACCCGGTCGAGCGCGTGATCGAAAACGCCGCCCGCCTGGGGTTCGACGGGGTGGAGATCCTCCATCGCCAGATGGGCGACGAATCGCCCGCCTTCCTGAACCGGCTCAAGCAGGCGGCGTTCCGCAACGGGCTGGCGCTGCCGATGCTCTCCATCCACCAGGACTTCGTCTGGCCCACCAGCGAAGAGCGGCAGAAACACGTCGATCACACCAGGCGCTGCATCGACCTGGCCGCGCAGATGGGAATTCCCTGCATCCGGCTGAACTCGGGCCGGTGGAAGACCATCCGCAGTTTCGACGACCTCATGAAAGTCAAAGGGAACGAGCCGCCGCTGGAGGGCTATTCCAACCAGGACGCCCTCCAGTGGTGCGTCGACTCGATCCGCGCGTGCCTCTCCCACGCCGAAAAGGCCGGGGTCCTGCTGGCGCTCGAGAACCACTGGGGCCTGACCACGGATCCGGACGTGCTGCTGCGGATTTGGCGGGCCGTGAACAGCCCGTGGCTGGGGATCAACCTGGACACGGGCAACTACCCGGGGGATCCATACGCGGGCATCGAGAAGCTGGCTCCGCACGCCTCCATCGTCCAGGCCAAGACTTACTACGGCGGCGGCGAATGGTACACGTTGGAGCTCGACTACAAGCGCATCGCCGCGATCCTGGCTCGGGCGGGCTTCCGCGGATGGGTCTCGCTGGAGATGGAAGGCAAGGAAGCGCCTGAGACCGCGGTACCGAAGAGTCTCGCGGTGCTGCGCGAGGCGTTCGTAGACTAACCACGGAGGACACATGACCAACAAACACATCCCAACAGGTTTCCATACTGCGACGCCGTATCTGATGGTCCCGGACGGAGCCGGCGCCGTGGAGTTTTGCAAACGGGCCTTCGGAGCAAGAGAGATACACTGCATGGCCGATCCCGGCGGCAGGATCCGGCACGCCGAATTGAGGATCGACGATTCGCCCATCATGCTTGGCGAGTACGCCGACGTCGAGCCGCGCCAGCCGCCCAAATTCCCGCGGCTGAGCATCTATCTCTACGTCGCCGACGCGGACGCGGTCTTCGCCTCGGCCATCGCCGCCGGCGCCAAACAGATCCACCCGATGGGGGACAAGTTCTACGGCAACCGCGAAGGCGGCGTCGAGGACCCGTTCGGCATCGTCTGGTGGATCGCGACCATGATGGAAGAGCTGTCGCCGGAGGAGGTCGAGAAGCGGGCGGCGGCCATGATGGCGAAGGCTTGAAGCAGCGGGCATTTCCCGGGGCGAACTGATCATGACGAAACGGCTCGTGTTCGCGGCAACCCTCCTGGTGGCGGTGCGGGCAGCCGCCGCGCCCTCTCCCAACGTGGTGCTGATCATCTCCGACGACCACGGCTGGACCGACTACGGGTTCATGGGGCATCCGCGGATCCGCACGCCGCACCTGGACCGGCTCGCCTCCGAAAGCCTCGTGATCACGCGGGGCTACGTGCCGAGCAGCCTGTGCCGCCCCAGCCTGGCCTCCATCATGACCGGGCTGTATCCGCACCTCCACCGCATCACCGGCAACGACCCGCAGGGGAATGCGCGCGATGCGGCCAACCGCGCCGCCATGGTCGAGGTGTTCCGCAAGTCGCCCACGCTCCTGGGCAGGCTGGGGGAAAAAGGATACCTGTCGCACCAGTCCGGCAAGTGGTGGGAAGGGGAGTGCCGCTGCGCCGGCTTCACCGAGTGCATGACCCACGGCGATGTCGCCCGCGGCGGGCGCCATGGCGACGAAGGGTTGAAGATCGGCCGCGAGACCATGCGGCCGATATTCGATTTTCTCGACAGCGCCGGCAACCGCCCGTTCTTTCTCTGGTACGCGCCGTTCCTCCCGCACCAGCCGCACAATCCGCCCGAGCGCCTGCTGGGCCGCTATCGGGAAGCCGGGCACCCGCTGGAGATCGCGAAATACTATGCCATGGTCGAGTGGCTGGATGAGACCGTGGGCCAGCTCCTCGGCTACCTGGACGCGAAGGGGCTGGCGCGGAACACGCTGGTGGTGTACCTGGCCGACAACGGCTGGGTGCAGACCGTCGAGGACCGCGGCCTGACCCCGCGCCGCGCCAAGATGTCTCCCTACGACGCCGGCGTACGCACGCCCATCCTGGTGCGCTGGCCGGGCCGGATCTCCCCGCGTCGCGAAGAGCGCGTGCTGGCGTCGAGCATCGATATCGCCCCGACCGTGCTGGCCGCCTGCGGCTTCGAGGCCGATCCGTCGATGCCGGGAATCGACCTGGCCGATCGCCGCGCGCTCGCCCGTCGCGACGCGATTCACGGCAGCATCTTCGTTCACACGACCGTCAACCTGAACCAGCCGGCCTCCGGCCTGAAGTACCGCTGGACCATCCAGGACCGATGGAAGCTGATTGTTCCCTATTCCCCCAACGCTCAGCTTCCGATCTGGGGTGAGCGCGTGGGAGCGGGCTGGTCGCGCGAGGTCGAGCTCTACGATGTTCTCGCCGACCCGCGCGAGGAGACCAACCTGGCGCCGCGGCAGCCGGATCGGGTCCGTTCGCTGCGCGAGCGGCTGGACCGCTGGTGGAAGGTGTCCGAGTAACGCCTCACCGCCGGACCCGCTCCTCCATCTCCTCGAGCGTCCGCGGCCAGTCCTCGCGCAACAGCCGCGACAGCGCGCGGTCGGCGAGCAGGCGGCCGCCGGTCTGGCAGCTCGGGCAATAGTTGGTTTCGTTGTCTGCGTAGCGGATGCGCTGCACCGGGGCGCCGCAGGCCGGGCAGGGCCGCCGGTAGCGCCCGTGCACGGCCATCCCGTCGCGAAAGGCGGTGACGCCCTCCGGGAAGCTCTTCCCGGCCTGGACGCGCAGGCGCGTGGTCCATAGCTCGAGCACGGCGCGCGCGGCCTGGTACAGCCGCTCGACCCCGGCGGCGTCCAGACGATGCGTCAGGGCAAGCGGCGAGAGACGTGCGAGGTGGAGGATCTCGTCCGAGTAGGCGTTGCCGATGCCGCTGAACAGCCGCGGGTCGGTGAGGGCGCGCTTGAGGGTGTGGTTTTCGCGCGCCAGCGCTTCCCGGAAGGCCTCCAGGGTGGCATCGAGAACCTCCACTCCGCCGGGGTCGTGATCCCGCAGCGCCGCCTCACCGCGCATCAGGCGCAGCCAGCTTCGCCGCTTCGAGCCAGCCTCGGTGAGGACCAGGCTTCCGTTGTCGAAGTCGAAGGCGGCGAGGGACTGCCGGCCGCCGAGCTTCGCTCCCGGCGGGCGCCAATGCAGCCGTCCGGCGATCATCAGGTGCAGAAGCAGCCAGTAATCGTCTTCCAGGCCGACGGCGATGCGTTTACCGATCCTTCGCAGGTCGGTGACCCGGCGGCCGTGCGCCGCGTCCAGCGGCGGGTCGACGCTGCGCAGCAGGAAGGGGCTGGCCAGTCGGATGCGCTCCAGCCGCCGGTCCAGGATGCGCGCCTGGAGGGCTTCGATGTAGACGACGATGTCGGGGAGTTCCGGCACCTTTCGTCCTCCCCTCTCGCGTTTCGGCCTGACCGCCGGCCGCTCAGGCGCGGGGCGCCGATGTCACTCACTGGGATCTCGACCGACCCTTACCACCCCTGCCACCGCCATCGTTAGCCATCATCTTCGGGATCTCCACTGCATTGGATCGCGCTTGCCGTGCATGCAGGCAACCACCACAATGACGTCCCTGTAAACGCGATAGAAGATCCCAAGGGGAATCGATGGAGAAGCGCCCGTCTGGTATCTCGATGAATCACCGGGTACATTGCCGTGTGGGCAGCAATATTCTCCCGCGTCGACTGCACCGCCCCCAAGAACTCCTCCCCTAAGCCGGGACGCTTGCGCTCGTACCAAAGGAATGCCTCCTCGATATCCGCAGCGGCCGCAGGCCGGACGATGATTTCGATCACGCGGTGCGGCTACGAATCCGCTGCATTACATCGTCCCAGGGGATGCCGGTTGGCCCTTCTCGGTCCAGTTCGTCAAGCCGCCGATCCAATTCCTCGCGCTGTGCAGTCGTTAACGGAATCGCCTCGGGTGTCTCACGGAGACTTTCCCAGAGCTCCTCCAAGAGCCGCAAGCGTTCCTCGCAACTGAGGCTGCCAATATCTATGGTTGCCACGCACCGAGTATACCTCCGCTTTCGCCTTCCCGGGCCGGAACCTTGACAGCGGCTTACGGTGGGGAACACTTCAGGTAGCCATACGAACTCAGTGTGGTGCTGAGCCGCTGGCGCGGCGATGAAGTTCTGGGCGCTACGGGATCCGAAACGACCGGTGGCTGAACGACTTGATGCTGTTGTTCATCACCGCTTGTTCATCACCGCTGCGGCGCGCCGCTGCGTCCCATGATCGGCCAGACGTCGACGATGTTCTCCCCGCGGGCGACGTAGTAGCGGTCGTAAACGTTGGTGCTGGTATCGAGGTTGGAAGGGTAGATCTCGACACGGTCGCCCAGTTTGCAGTCCTCGCCCTGTTGCCAGTGGAGCAGGCCGTATTCGGCGCCCTGGTTTTCGATCTTCATGTCGGGACGGCCCTTCACCTCGTCGGTGACCTTCAGCATGGCCTTGTTGCCGGCGTCGATGGCGGCCTGGTTGGGCCGCGTCTTGCTGATGACGGTGGTCATCACGGTCAGCGCGCCGTGGAAATCGTGGTAGACGGCGTTGCCGTCGCGGCTGCCGATGCTGCGATACAGCGTGTCCATGAACACGTAGGAACCGCACTGGAGCTCGGTGAGCGAGCCGGGATCGATGTTGTAGGTGCCGGTCGAGCCGCCGGTGACGATCTCCACGGGCAGCCCGGATTTGCGGCACAACTCGACGGTGGAAAGCAGCGCCGACAGCGCCTCGAGCGAGGCCTGGCGCCGCTTCTCCCATCCCTTGGTGTGCGAGGCGGCGCCGGAGTAACCCATCAGGCCGGCCAGTTTCAGGTTCTTCGAGCGCGCGATCTTCTGTGCGATGGCGAGCGACGGCTCGCCCGGCTGCGCTCCCTGGCGTGTGAGGCCGACCGTGACGTCGACCGCCACGTTCACACGCGCGCGCGCGGCGGCGGCGGCCTGCTCGAGCAGATCGACGGTGAGCGGGTCGTCGACCACGCACAGGAAGGTTGGATCCTTGCGGGCGCACGCGACGGTACGCGGGATCTTGTTGACGCCCGCCGGCTGGCAGGTCAACAGCACGCCGTGAATGCCCGCCTGGATCATCAGCTCGCACTCGGCGATGGTGGCGCACGAGACCCCGAGCGCGCCCAGTGCCATCTGGCGGCGCGACACGTCCGGCGACTTGTGGATCTTCACGTGCGGCCGCAGCTTGAGACCGGTGGTGCGGGAGTGCTCGGCCATTTTGCGCAGGTTCTCTTCAAACAGCGCCAGGTCGAGAATCATGCACGGCGTAGGGAGGTCTTCCCTGGCAATGCCGCGGAAGTCGCGGAGGGCGATTTTTTGTTCGATCTCGGCGTAGCGAAGCTCGCTCTTGGCGGCCAGGGCGCGGCCGGCCCAGAGGCTTCCGGCTGCGCCGGTGGTAAGGAATCGTCTGCGGGACGTCATGCCCGCCATGTTACCGCAGCCGGCGTCCCGCCGCCCGGGGGCGCCTGGCGCTTCAGTTGGAAACGGCCCGGGGCGGGTGATAGTTGGGATACGCCGGCCGGCGCGGCTGCGGCAGCGGGTTCTTCTTCAGCTCCTCGAGCACCACCTGCAAGGCCTTTTCCAGTTGCGGGTCGCGACCCTGGCGGACCAACTCGGGGTCGTGCTCGACTTCGATGTCCGGAGCGATGCCGCGGTTTTCCACTTCCCAGTCGCCCTTGGGATTCCACACGCCGGAGCTGGGAGCCGAGACGAAGCCGCCGTCCATGAGCTCGGGAGCCGCTGCACGGCCCACCAGTCCGCCCCAGGTGCGCTTGCCGATGAGCTTGCCGACCCCGGCGCGACGGAAGTACCACGGCATGGCATCGCCGCCGGAGCCGGCGAATTCGTTGATGATCATGACCTTGGGACCGAAGATGGCGCCCTGGGGCTGCACCTCGTCGGCTCCGTCGCGGGTGGCCACCAGGCTCATCAGCGGGCGCTTCAGGTATTCGATGATGTCGGTGGCCAGCAACCCGCCGCCGTTGAAGCGCTCGTCGATGATCGCGGCTTCCTTGCCGACCTGGGCGAAGAAGTAGCGGTGGAAGTTGACGAGCCCGCCGAAGGCCGTATCCGGCATGTAGATGTAGGCGACGCGGCCGCCGCTCATCTGGTCCACCTTGCGCCGGTTGTCCTCGATCCAGGCGAGGTTGCGCAGGCTGCCCTCGCTCGCTACGGGAACCACGGTCACCTCGCGGGAGTTGGCGCCGGCTGGATCGGGCCCCACGCGCAGCAGCACGGACTTGCCGGCGGCGCCCTCGAAAAAGCTGTAGATGTTGTCGGCCCCGCGCAGGTCGCGGCCGTTGACCGCCAGCAGGTACTCGCCGGCAACGACGTTCACGCCGGGCTGCGTCAGCGGCGCCTTCAGTTGCGGGTTCCAGTTTTCGCCGTTAAAAACGCGCTCGAAGCGGTAGCGGCCGTTCTCGATTTTGTAATCGGCGCCGAGCAGCCCGGTTTGTACCCGCTTCACCTCGGGGGAGTCGCCGCCTCCGACGAACAAGTGGCCCACGGTGAGCTCGCCCATCATCTCGGCGAACAGGTAATTCAGGTCGCCGCGGGAGGAGATCTGTTCCAGATAGGGCGCATACTTTTTCTCCGCGGCCGCCAGGTCCAGACCGTGGTAGCCGGGATCGTAAAAGAAATCGCGCTGCACGCGCCAGGCCTCGTGGTACATCTGGCGCCATTCCGAGCGCGGATCCACGCGCACCTCGATGTTTTCCGTGCGCAGCGTTCCCTCACCGGCGCCGCCCGGAGCAGGCGGGGGCGCGGGCCCAGGCGCGGGTCCGGCGCCGGTCGCCATGGGCCTGGGCGCCGCGATCACCCAGCGATCGCCCTGGCGGTAGAGCATCTTCTCGCCGTTGTGGGCGAGCTCGAAGTTGCGCACCCCGGCGATGGCGACGTCCGACTTGCGCGTCTTCAGATCGAACCGGTGGACGGTCATGGCGGACGGAGCGCCCGGGGCGGGAAGTGGCGCCTCGATCGCGTAGAGCATGCCGGCTTTGCCCGTTTGCAGGCCGACATAACGGCGAGGCGGCAGGGGCAGGGCGAGAATGCGCTGGCCGAGATTGTCGAAGTCGATCTTGACGGCAGGCTTCGCGGCGGCTTCCTTCTTCTCTTCCGCCTTCTTCTCTTCCGGCTTCTTTTCTTCCGGCTTTTTCTCCTCCGCGACCTTCTCCTCGTCGCTTTCCGGCGCCAGCGGCGATGGCTGGTCCTTGGGCAGCACGGCGAGGTAGATGCTCCGCGTCACGGTGCGCGTGAAGCTGTGGATATCCGGCTCCATCGAAGGACCGGAGTCGGTGCTGGCGGTGAAGAACAGATACTTGCCGTCCTTGTCGAAGACGGGATACTTGGCGTCGCTCATTCCGTCGGTGAGCTGGGTGGACTTGGCGTCGGCCACCGAGTAAAGGAATACGGCGCTCAGGTGGCTTTTCAAGCGCCTGGAATAGGCCAGCCACTTACTGTCGGGCGACCACACCGGCGCGAGTTCCCCGCCGAATGTCCAGTAGACGTCTTTATCGACCTTGACGGGTTTTTTCCGCTCCAGGTCGACGAACCAGATGGAGAGGCGATTATCCAGGTATGCGATCTTGCTGCTGTCCGGCGACCAGCGCGGGGCCGAGTAGAAGCCGTGCTGCTCGCCGAGAGGGATTTTCTTCACGTCGCCCATGCCGTTCTGGGCGCGCAGGTGGAGCTGGTATTCGCCGGACTCGTCGGAAAAAAAGGCGAGCGTGGCGCCGTCGGGCGACCAGGCCGGGTCGCGTTCCATGACACCCGGCGTCTCGGTCAGGTTGCGGACGTCGCCTTTATCGGCGGGAACGGTCACGATCTCGCCGCGGGCGGCGAAGACGGCGCGCGCTCCGGTGGGCGAGGGATGGCCGTCGCGCAGGCGGCGGCCGACGTTGACGAAGCGCTGGCGAAGCTCGGTCATGTCGCCGGACAGACGTACCGGCACGGGCTTGGTCTTGCCCGTTTGCAGGTCGTAGAGGTTGAGGGAGCCGAACTGCTCGAAGACGATAGCGCCTGGTCCGGCCGAGGCGGACTTCAGGTCCAGACCGGTGTTCGGCACCGATTGCTTCACCTGTTTCGAGCGCGGGTCGTAGGAGAACAGGGTGACGGGCCCGCCGCGGTCCGAGAGGAAGTAGACCTTATCGCCGGCCCACATCGGGTTGAAGTCGTTGGAATTCTCGCGCGGGACTTTTTCGATGCGCCCGCTCGAGAGGGTGGCGAGCCAGACCGGAGTGGTGCGCCCGCCGCGATAGCGCTTCCACACCTGGAAGGAGCGTCGCAGCGGCACATAGGCGAGCCGCGCGCCGTCGGGCGAGTAGCTGGCTTCAAAGCCCATCGGGAGAGCGACCTTTTCGGCGAAGCCGCCTTCCAGGCCGATGGTGAACAGCTCGTCAAAGAACGAGTAGCTGGCACGCTGGGAAGCGAACAGGATGCGCCGGGCGTCGGGAGTCCAGCCGAGCACGCTGTCGCGCGCGGGGTGCCAGGTGAGACGGCGCGGCACACCGCCCTCGGCGGAAACGACGAAGACATCGACGTTGCCGTCGTATTCGCCGGTGAAGGCGATCTGGGAGCCGTCCGGGGAAAAGGCGGGGTCGGTTTCGACACCGGCGCCGGTGGTGAGGCGACGGGCCTCGCCGCCCTCCCGGGGAACGTTCCACAGGTCGCCGGCATGGGCGAAGACGATGTGCGTGCGGCTCAACGTGGGCTTTTGGAGGAGCAGCGGGGGATCGGTGTCGGCGAGCGCGGCGGCGGCAAACATCAGGACAGAAAGGCAAGGTGATCGCATCTCCAGGCCAGTATAACGCCCGCGACCCCGCGCGGCCGGTCACCCCGCGCGGCCGGTCACCCCGCGCGGCCGGTCATGGTAGCGTCGGTCTATGTCGAATTCCGGACAACCGACCACACCGCTGAAATTCTTCGAGAACCTCACCGCCTACAAGAGGACGGCGGCGCTGAAGGCGGCCATCGAGCTGGACCTGTTTACGGCGATCGGCGAAGGATGCGCGACGCCGGAGACGCGGCGATGTTTCTCGACCGGCAGTGAGGCGCGGTGCGAAGAGGCGGCACGATGCTTGGCGGGGAAGGCTCGGTGTCGCCGGAAAACCCGGTCTGGGTGCGGTTCGCACGGGCCATGGCCCCGATGATGGCGCTCGCGGCCGAGGGCATCGCCTCGCTGGCCGCCTCCGGGAACGGGGAGTGCCGCGTGCTGGACATCGCGGCCGGACACGGGCTGTTCGGCATCGCCATCGCGCGTCGGAATCCGCGGGCGCGCATCGTGGCGCTGGACTGGGCGCCGGTTCTGGAGGTGGCGCTGGAGAACGCCCGCCGGGCAGGGGTGGACGGCCGCTATCAGACCATCGCCGGCAGCGCGTTCGAGGCGGAGTTCGGCGGTCCCTACGATCTGGTTCTGCTCACCAATTTCCTGCACCATTTCGACGCCGCGGCCTGCGTGGGGCTGTTGCGCAAGGTGCGCGCGGCGCTGGCGCCCGCCGGGCGCGTCATCACGCTCGAGTTCGTGCCCGACCCGGACCGCCTGCGCCCCACCCGCTACATTCGCTGGAGGGGACGGTCCAGCAGGCGGTGGTTTCGCGCTTGCGGTAGTGACCGCTCCCTGTCGCGGCTCCGCTAGAGAGCATTTTCCAATCCAAGGATGAGCCTGAAACCTCGATTTGATTCCAATACAAGATGAGCCTGAAATCTCGGTTTCATTCCAATGGTCGATGAGCCTGAAATTCGGGCTCTGAGGTGAGCTTGC